>Ga0208038_1000903_pt1 | contig 18777 bp, 20 predicted proteins | sample June2015DPH_16_1_FD_184714 | JGI IMG/M metagenome (GOLD analysis project Ga0208038, IMG submission 184714) | Peatland microbial communities from SPRUCE experiment site at the Marcell Experimental Forest, Minnesota, USA - June2015DPH_16_100... | ecosystem: Environmental > Terrestrial > Soil >...
CGCAACTAACCCCTCACCCGGCCCGCGCCGGCTGGTGAAAGCGCCGTCGCGGTCCACCCTCTCCCCTTGGGAGAGGGTAGACCCACCTTATGATGCGCTCCGTTTCTGACATCACAGATAGCGGTCTTCGGCTATGCATGCTCAGAATGACAGACAATGGGGTTATCCTCTAGGAATGACGGACATTGCGTATAAGGTGACCGAAGTCGGCGCTCATAGAGCGCCGCCACAGCCCGGCACGCAGGTTCGCAGCCTGAATTCGATTTACAGGCCGTACGGGGTCGGCAAGGTCCAGAAGGTCCGGGACTCTCTCTGCAAGGTTGAATTCAACCCCTGCGTCTTTTCCCGCCCACCCTTCCGCTCACAAAACTACATTTTAAGCCTGGACGAAGTCGAAGTTTATCCCGCTCCGCTGGAACTGGCCAAGGCCGGTCAGTGGGACGAGGCGTGGAAATTCGACTTGCGGCAGATGGCGGCGCGCTTCCTGACGATGAACAAGGGCGGACAGCTTTCAAACGCCCGCACGGAAATCCTGCCTCACCAAATCTTTACCGCCTTTACGGTGGTCTCCAACGCCCGGCGACGCTTCGCTCAGAATGACAGTTTCGAAGAGTTTTTCCGCAGCCTGTTTAGCCCCGCCCTTCCATCCCCCGACAAATAAGGTCGCTAACTTTTACAACTAAGCACTAGCTCGGTTTGTTGCCTCTCCTTGCCAGTAATTCGATCAGGACACGAAAATAGTCGACAATGCGCCTCGCATGCTCCTTGGTCGGCTGTTTTAGCATGAGTTCGGAAATTAGGGTGCACTGCGCATCGAGTGCGGACTCCTCGATAAGCTTATGAGTGCTTTTTACGGCCTCGTTGAAGCCGGGCTCTCGTACCTGCGGCCCTGCCGATCAAAAACGCCGGCACAGGTCAGCCGGGCACGGTGTTCTCAAACTGGCTTGGTTGTCCAGAATCTCAGCCGCGCGGTGTGGTATGCTCAGCTTGGCTCCGTCAGTCGGTCGCACGTCATGGAGTGCTGTCGTAGGGCCAAGGCTTGCCTTGCCCAGGGCAAGGCCGGCCCTACATGATCCGCAATTTGCAGGCGCCGGGGCGCGGCCGCACTTCAAAGCGGTTCGCGCCAGCAGCATTTTCCGAGCACAGTCTCGGAAAATGGTCAGGTTCTTACGCCTGGAATCCGTGCAGGTTGTCGCACCCATTTCCAGTTGCTCGGCGTTTGACTTTCGACTTTTGACTTTCGACTTGTTGCGCCAGACTGAGAACTTCAAATCTGTTTGCTCAGAGGTGAAACGAGAATGACCAAGGTACAGGTACGGTTCACGGATTACTTCGCCCAGACCATCCAGCGCATGCGGGAGGACGGCTTGTTGCTGGCCAGCGTGGGCGCGGACGGAAAAGCAAACGTAATGACTATTGGCTGGGGAACGATGGGCTGCATTTGGTCGCGCCCTGTCTTCATCGTGCTGGTGAGGCCCTCGCGCCACACTTACGGCCGGCTCGAGGAGGTCAGTGATTTCACCGTCAATGTGCCTCCGCGAGAACTATCAGCAGCCATGAGCTATTGCGGGACGGTTTCCGGGAGAAATCACGACAAGTTTCAAGAGGCGCACTTGACGCCGATTCCAAGCCGCGAGGTGCGCTCACCCATTATCAAGGAGTGTGTTGTGCACTACGAGTGCCGGACACTGCATCGTAATGATCTGGCGCCCGAGGCGCTGGCGCAGGCGGTGCGCGAGGAATTCTATCCCAGCGGAGATTTCCACCGCGTCTACTTTGGAGAGATCGTAGCTGCCTATGCCGACGAAGATGCCGGCACACGCTTGAGCGCCCGCCAAGAAGGCGCCGGCAAGTCTCTCCGGTAGGCGCCCAAGATAGCCCATCGAAGAGTTCGGCCCCGCGATCGCTGGGCCTGACGATCCACAAGCTGGCGCTCGAGCATCACGCGCCTGCGTCCCGCAGAGGAAGAACCGCAGATCTAATGTGCTGTTTTGACCAGAGGTGTGAGCAATACTGAATCGACGCCCGCCCTTGCCTCAAGGTACAACGGTTATGCGTTTATCACCCGCAAAGAAAAGTGGTGAGGACGCAGGGTAGGACACGCAAGATGCGGGTTCTCCAGTACTAGATTCTATCGATCAACACAAGAGACAAAGAGAGGAGCTTTTATGGGAGTGAATTTCAAGCCATATGTCTGGGTTCTGGCGCTAGTGGTGGCTGCGGGTATCACTGGAGGCACGGTACGCGCTGTGGCGTCTCCGGCAATGGATGCCCAAGGTCAGGACCAGGATTATTCGAAAAACAAGAGGTACCAGCAAGGGATGCGCGAAGGCAAAGATGACCAGGCGCATAAGCGGGATCACTTCAAGAAGAGGCACTTTAAGAAAGACGAAGACCAGAAAGCTTACGAGTCTGGCTACCAGAAGGGCCACAACCCCGATAATCAACACTAGAAATAACAGACCGGACTGCTGGCAATAGAGCACGCAGGCACGCACTTGAAGGCGTAGTCGCGGGTGGCGCCGACACTGTTTTTTCATGTCGGCGCCTTTTCTTTGACGCCAGCGCGGATGAAGCCGACCAGAAGGGCTCGCAAAAGGCTCGCAAATTCAGACGTGCGCTCGTAGGGCCACCAGACTCGTCATCCCGCCGGCGGCGCTGTGCTCTCGCGGTGTGTCGTCCCGCGTTGCAGGACCGCCCGTTTCTTTCCCTCTTTTTCGTCACGGTGCGCCTACTCAAGCGGCGCCGCGAATTGGATGATGCAGATTTCGAGCGGCTGACGCGCCGTCACGGGCAACGGCGTCATGTCCGGCCCCGGCAGCACGGACTACGAACACGACACAGGTCCGTACGTGCAGGAAACGTCAGTCCGCAGTGATTACCCCCCGGTTTGATCGTACTTTCCACCCGGAAGAGCTTGAAATTGGAATCTAGCGACTCTGTGCACTCTCTCAGGTTCTTGCGCAAATCCCACGACATGACATTCCCGTTCTCGAATCGTCTGGATTCCGAAGTGCCGGAAGCAGTTGTCGCGCTGGTCGGCCGGGCTGAAGTACAGGCAGGTTGATGTGTAATTGGAGCTGAGCATGAAGCGACCGCTGAGGCTCGAGGCATCCAAGCGGTTCCCCTTGAGGTCCGTGCGGTACTCTTCAAACGTCGGGACATCGCCGACTGGCCCGGGTATGACGACATAGCGCAACTTCTGACGCTCTGTGGTTTCAGACGTCTCGCGCATTAAAACTCCTTCCGGGGAAAGAGAGTCACGCTGCTCGGGATGTGCTTCGGAGACGACCTCGTCGCAGGCGATCCGGGGGAAGTCATGAAACAGGAGGGTAACTGTTTGGCCGACGCGCTCGAGAACCATCGGCAGTTGGTCCTGGCTTCCGGTCGGTCGGAGCTTGCGCAGAAAAGGGCAGTGGTGAATCTGACGCGGGGTCCAATCGATTAGCGTCTGCGCGCCTTTATAGATTTCGATTTCCGAGGGCGTAAGGTGTAGCGGAGTTTCGAGTAACTGGGGTGACGCCGCAAATTGTTGCAGCCCGCCGCTCACCGCGCCGATGCACACCACCGCCCGTATGAACGAACTCAAAAGCGCCCGGACCTTCACAGGGGAAGTACTCGCTTGGGTATTGCCTAAGTCAAGCGGACAATTGGTTGCGTGACCCGAAAAGCGTAACCAACCATGCTCCGCAATGCGGTGGGGTCACGTCCACTACTGCGCTCGAGCGAGCGGTATTGGAGGATGCACGACTGCGACTCTGGCCTCTCCAGTCCTCTACTCGCTGACGATCTTTGCCGACCGGCCGAAGATGGGTGCGCCCTCATTAACCGCCGCACGGCTGTATTCGGGCCCCACGCGCCATTGAAAGCCTCTCGCGGACCCTGTATGATAGCTGGAGGAGCGATGAGGATGGTTTCGTTTTCCGTGAAAGCACGCGTGAAGCCGGACGGCAGCCTCCAGGTAGCCATCCCCACGGGGCTGCCTGAGAGCGACGTTGACGTTCTCGTTGTGGTACGACCTGTGTGCGCTCCGCGCGAGGAAGGCCCTGCGATAGGGTCGTGGCCGGAGGGCTTTATCGAAAAAACGTTCGGATGTCTCGCCGCGGACCCGCTAGTGCGCGAGCCCCAGTTCCAGCACGAAGCGCGAGAGAAGCTACTTTGACCTACCTCCTGGATACGAATACCTGCTCTCGAAAGGGTCAAAACCTATGCGCATCATCTCCCGCACCATACTGCTGTTTGCTCTAGTTGTCCCGATCTCGGGTTCTCTGGCAGGGCAGTTACCGCAGGCGATGGTTGATCGTATCGACGCCATTGCGAACAAGGCGTTGGCCGATACTGGGGCTCCCAGCGCTTCGGTTGCTGTCGTGAAAGACGGCAAGATCGCCTATGTTAAGGCTTACGGAAGCGCCCGCCTGGAGCCAGCCACTGCTGCCAGTCCGGAGATGCGTTACAGTATTGGCTCCGTCAGCAAGCAATTCCTGGCTGGCGCGCTCCTGGAGCTCGTTCAGGAAGGCAAGCTCTCGCTCGACGACCGGGTGGGGCGTTATTTGCCTTCGTTGACGCGCGCGAGCGACATCACCCTTCGCCAACTCCTTTCACATACCTCGGGCTACCAGGATTACTATCCCTTGGATTACGTGGCTCCCTTCATGCTGGAGCCCGTCACGGCGGAGGGCATCCTCGACCGCTGGGCTAAGAAGCCGCTGGATTTCGACCCGGGAAGCGAGTGGCAGTACAGCAACACCAACTACGTAGTCGCTGGACGCATTCTCGAGAAGGTCGCGGGCATCCCGCTCATGGCCTTCCTCGAAAGTCGGATCTTCCGCCCGCTGGGCATGCAAAGCCCAATTGATTTGGACGTACACCCCCTGACCAGCTCCGACGCTGCCGGCTACACGCGCTTCGGCCTGGGACCGCCACGCGCGGCCCCGCCGGAAGCGCAGGGCTGGCTGTATGCCGCGGGAGAGTTGGCGATGACGGCGCGTGATCTGGCGGTGTGGGATCAATCCTTGATCGAGGGAAAACTCCTGAAGGCCACGGCGCTTCAGGAAATGATGAAACCAGCACGACTCAAGAACGGCGCACCCCTCAACTATGCTCTGGGAGTCGGCATCTCCAACGCCTCGGGACATCCAAGGCTGGAGCACGGTGGTGCGGTGTCGGGTTTCGTCAGTGCGAACGCCGTATGGCTCGATGAAGGCATTGCCGCCGTCGCTCTAACCAACCTTGACGGGTCGGACGCTGCCAGGGCCATCGTCAATCAGATTGGAGCATGGCTTCTGGCGGAAAAACTGGACCCGCGAGCTGCGCAGCCACTCGAGCAAGCGCGCCAAGTCTTCAGCGACCTTCAGCAAGGGAGGATCGACCGTTCGCTGCTGACCTCCGATGCCGATTCTTACTTCACCTCCCAAGTGCTGGCCGACGCGGCGGCGAGCTTGAAACCCCTCGGAACACCCCAAAGCTTCGAGCAAACCAGCTTTGGGCTGCGCGGCGGTATGACGTATCGAAATTTCCGCATGGGGTTTGCTTCGGGAAAGTCTTTGCACCTGTCGACGTTCTCTACGCCGGACGGCAAACTCGCCCAGTACCTGATCCAGTAAGGGAGAGACCTCAGGGAAGTCTTGGGTTCTATTGCCGGGCGAGCGCGGCCAATTCGTTAACGCGGCGGATCACCTCGGCGCGCTCCATCTTCTTGTATTTCTCGGGCAGGAGGCTCTTGCTCGTGCATTCCAAAACTGCTACCAGATTCTGCAACTCAATTTCGGTGGGGTAGGAAGGGGGGACAAAGTCCTCCAGGGCGGCTTCCAAATCATCCACATCTACAGCTACCTCATTCTCCAGTGCGCTCCTCATGCGGGCCCGGATCAGAACCGCCTCGATGTCAGCGCCTGACAACGTTCCGGCATGCTCCAGGAAGAACTTCTCGACCTCGGATGAACGGATTTCGGTGCCAGTCTTCTTTTGCATGGCGCGCAGGAGTGCCAGGCGCTCCTCATCCGTATCAGGGTAGAAGAGCGCAATATGTTCCTCGGCTCGCCCCTGTCGTTTAAGATCCACGGGCAGTAAGTCAGGCCGGCAGGTCAGGAGGAACCAGATTACCTTTCCACGCAGCTCGGTGTTGCCCATGAACTGGGCGATTTGGGCGAAAACACGGCTTGAAACCCCGCTGTCACCGGAACCCGAGCGATTGCCCAACTGAGCATCCGCTTCGTCCACAATGACCGCAATCGGACTCATGGCTTCGAGCAGGTTTAGCACCCGTTCCAGGTTTCCCTCGGTAACACCCTGCCACATGCTACGGAAGTTCTTCAGGATGACGGCGGGAATGCCGACCTGGCCCGCAAAGCACGTGGTCAGGAAGGTCTTCCCGGTACCCACAGGTCCGCAAATGACGTACCCCATGGGGAGCACGTCGGTTTTTCCGGCACGGATCGCCGCAGCAGCATTTTGCAGTTTCTTCTTGGCCTGCTCGTTCCCCGCCACCAGCGTCAGGTCGAAGCGGCTCTGAATGAACTCCAGCAGGCCACCCGATTCAGCCTCGATCAATTCCTTCTTGCGCTGAGTCAGGAAGTTGAGGGTCAGCGGCTGGCGATTCTGCACCACGTGGGAGATGAGAGTTTGCAACTGCACGCGTTTCAGGCCCGCCGTCAGCTTGGCCAGCGTGGTGTCACTCACCTCGGAGCCGGAGGGCAGCGGGGCGCCGGCCAACTGCCAGCGGATGAACTCTAACCGCTCGTCTTCGTCGGGCAAAGGGATGGCAATCGAGGCCACGCTGGGGTTCTGAACAATGCCCTGGTTCAAGTCGGTCTGATTCTCGGCAATCAGGCAGAGGGTGACATCGGCCTGCAAGAACATGGGGTTCGAGGCCCAGCGCTTCAGAATGACCAGCGAATTGCGGTCCTCGGCCGGCATCCCCGAGAGATCGCCTGCGGGCGCGATGGTCTCGGCGAAGTCAATGATGAGCGCGATCTTCTTGCCCTCCGCGATCCGCAGCCGCAGGTAGTTATCCAGCAGGTTGAGCACTCCATCGGGGTTGCGCGGCAGGCCTGCGGCGTAGTTGGTGCCATGATAACTGTCATAGCCGGACAGGGCACGGACGAAATCGGCTTGTGCCTCGGGCTGGGCAAACGCAAGGCCGCCGCCACGATCGTAGGACAAGATCAGGTCGCGTTGCCCGAAAAGGGCCTCATTGAGGAAGCGCGAAAGGCTGAGAAATTGGGTCGAGCCAGCACGTTTCAGCGGCACAAAGTCGCGCACGTTGCCATAGAGCACGAACATGGCGAGGGTGCGCGAATAGTACTTCTCGGAGAGTTGCCGTGCCCAGGGGGGCAGCGCTTCCAGAGGGTCGGTACTCGAGGTCGGCATGGTGGGCATCCTAGAGCTCATTCACACCAGAGAATTGAGCAGTCCGTTGATTGCTTTTGCCAACAGCTTTTGACGCTCCCCCAAGAACTCGGCGAAGTTCTCGGGCTTCGAAATGAATGTTAGCTCGTCCTCCATTTCAGCTAGGAGCTCTTCCAATTTGTCCCTCTTGAGCATGATGGACGCTAATGCTGTCAGGCGCTGCTGACCGTCGAGGACGAAGCGACGCGGATCGTCTCCGGCACCATTGCTCTACGACCCTCGAGGTCCAAACAAGCTCTCACGAACTTCAGCAGCCCTCTCTCCGGGAAGCACTCGCTTGGGCAGGGGCGGAACAGGAAGGCGATGGTAACGAGTGTTCCACTCTTGCCACGAGCGGGGGTCGAAGATGCCCGGCATCGGCTCGTCGAGCGCCGCCTCGAAGTCGGCGTCAGTATAATACCGCTCTGCCACCTCCACATCCTCCGCGGTTCCGTATGTCATCAAGTACGTCAGAAACCGTTTTGGGTACTTGAGAGCCTCTTCCGGTTCTTCGAACCAGATCACCCGCCTGGCTACAGCTCGCAAGTCTTCTGGATAACTCATCGTTCTCTCTCTGCCTTCGACAAACCCTCGCGTGAGGCAAGGATGGGGAGCCCTTTCAGGTTCACACAGGCGACGGCGTTTCGCAACTGCGTCTGAGTCTCTGGCACGAGCTCCGGCAGGTTTCCGTCTTCGAAAAATACCAGCGCCCGAAGTGTGCGGGTAGGGTCGAACCGGGGGCCGTAAACCGCCCGGCCGGCTGCCAGAATGGTCTCGAGCCCCACGCCGGCAGCCAGCAACGCCGCAATATCTCGGTAGTCTTTTGCCTCCGCCCTGTGTTGCACCACCTCCGCCTTGCAGCCCGCCAGATCCAACAGAGAGGCCACTTGCACGCGGTTCTCCGGGCAGATATCCGGCTCACCAGTTCGTCGCAATCCCAAGCCGCCAAAGAAAGAGAGTTGCACCGGGCCGCCGCGATCAACCACTGCCGTCAGTGTATTCGGCCCTGCTTGCACCATCTTCGCCCCACGGAGGTAGCTCACCTTGCAGAGCAACTGCTCTGGCTCAAAGGCCTCCGCCGAGAAGAAATCGAAGTCCTGCGACTGACGATGTCCGAGACGAAGCGCCAGCGCCGTGCCGCCGTAAAGCACAAAGTCCGCCGGGGTCGCTTGCAGTCCCTCCCACAGCGCCCGCTGGGGCTGCGGCAAAACATCCAAAATCGGCTTAAAGGGTCCCAATTATCTTTTCGTCCGCTCCGGAAACGCCGGCCTGTGCTTTTCATTCTGCCCTTAATTCCGGGCACGCGCGCGGGGCGCAGAGCTCGGATTCGAGACAGATGACTCCGTGGGCAAGGGCGGCAGCGTTTCGTCCATGTCCGGCGTGGCCATCGCGAAGACAGCCTCCACCTGTCGCACGGTTTCCTCAGTCTGCTCCACATCGTGCACCAGGCTGTCCAGTTGATCGCTCACCTGCTGCGGGTCACGCATGGTCACGGACTGGTCGTTGATCAGTTGCAGCGCGTCCTCAATCGCTGAGCACTGCGCTTGCACCACCTTTTGGTTGTCGTTGATCTTTTGGTATTTTTCCAGGCGCTTGCCCAGGATTTCGATTCGCTTGCGGTTGATCTCCTGCACCTGAGGTGGATCGGAACTCAACGTGCGCTGCAATTTGGCTAAGTTCTGTTTGATTGGGTTAGGGTCGGTGGCCTGCAAGTACTCGCTATGCTGGAAGTCGGCGTAGAGCAGACGCAGGTAAGCTTCCAGCAGCCCCCGCAGCCTCTGTTCCATCTGCTCCAGGAACATCTGCGAGGTGGACGACAACCGGCTGTAGTTGGCGCGGATGCCGTTGCACATCGAGTCCAGGGCAGCGTAGCGAGTGCGCAGCTCTGGAGGCATTTCATTGAACATCGTGCTCAACTTCATCTCGCGCTGGAGCTTTTGCTCAGCGTACTTCCAGGATCGGACCAGCCGCCGGAACCGGCTACTGCGCGGTACCAGGCTCAGATAAATCAACTCCAGGCCAGCCGCCAGGACCAGGGGCATGCCGGTACCCGAAAGCAAGGCGAATAACGCTGCCCCGGCCAGCCCGATCCAGTTGTACTGCCACTTCAGCGCTTCCTTGACGAAGTCGACCTGATCGAGTCCGAGTTCCTCGACGCCCCGTTCAACAACGCCACCCAGGAGAGAACCGGACTTCTCAGCATCGCCCTGCTGGGGAACCTTCTCCTCCACCATCAGACACCTACCCGCACCTGGCCTTTCCCCGGAGCACGACGGAGGCAGGCCAGCACGTAGTCCTGAAGATCGTGAAATTCCTTCTTCTGCTTCATGGCTGGATCGCGTGGACGCCCGAGAGGAACCGGGACGTCCTCCGTGATGGTTCCAGGGCGGGCGCTGAGTATGAAGATCCGGTCGGCGAGGTAAACCGCTTCTTCTACGTCATGGGTCACAAAAAGGACGGCACAAGCCGTCTCGTCCCAAATCCCTAACAACAGGTGTTGCATGTCACCACGGGTTTGGGCATCCAGCGCGCCGAAGGGCTCGTCCATCAAAATCACCTCGGGCCGAACGGCCAGGGTGCGCGCGATGGCTACCCGCTGCTGCATTCCACCCGAAAGTCGGTCGGGATAGGATTTCTCGAAGCCCGCAAGGCCGACCGCCTCCACTAGCCGCGCCACAATCTCCCGTCTTTCGGCGGGTGGGGTACCTTGGATCTTCAGACCGTAGGCAATGTTGTCGGCAACGCTTAGCCATGGAAAAGAGGTGTATTTCTGAAACACCATACCCCGGTCGCGACCAGGCCCTTCGACCGGCTTGCCGTTCACCACCACTTTCCCGCTGTCAGGAAAATCCAGCCCGGCAATCAATCGCAGAATGGTGGATTTGCCGCAACCGGACGGGCCCAGCAGCACGCGGAATTCCCCCACGTCGCGTCCCTCGGCAGAGTATGCCTCTTCCACCTCAAAGCTCACATCCCGCAAGGCCTCGATTCTTTCGCCTGCGGGGCCCAGGAAAGACCGACAGACTCTCTCCAGGTTGACCTTGACCCTATTTGGCATGGTCGGAGACCCCTAGTAACCAGTCGGCAGTAGGCAGCCGGCAGTCGGCAGTGAGCATCTAGGCAGGCATGAATTTATCCGGATTCCTAATCATGCTGCTTAACATTCTGCCGAGTTCATCATAATCAGCCGCCACTTCCTTGTGGCGCTCTTCTGACAAGTAACCGCAGTCCCGCGCAAAGTCCAGCCAGACCTGCGTTTCAGTTGCTTCGGCATCACAGTCCGCCAGTTTACTCACGAACATGTTCGGATATTGCCGCTTGCGGTATCCCTCTGCCAGGTTCGCGGCGACGCTGCGGGAGGACCGCCGCATTTGACTGGTCATCGAGTACCGTTCATCGTGGGGGAAAGTCTTCGTGTCGTTGAAAACCTGCATCGCGAGCCTGTAAGCCAATTGATAAACCCTCAAGTCCCTAAAGCCACCGGGCGGTGCCATTTTTCCCCCACTCCCTGCCGCCAACTGCTGACTGCCTACCGCCTACTGCCCACTGCCTACTGCTTTCTGCCTACTACCCGCTTCTTACTGCCTACTGCTTACTGCCTACTGCCGACTGCCTACTGTTCTTCGCAGTGGCGCCCGCGCCCACCGCAGCGAGATGCTCCGTGGCGGGCCGCGAGACCCGGCGCCACGGAAACAGGCAGCCCTCCAAAAACGTCAACAACCAGCGAAAAAGAAAGGCAGCAAATCCAATGGCAATGATGCCGGCATAGACCCTCTCGAAGTCCAGCACTTTGCGCGCTGCCTCGACCATGTAGCCGACGCCTCGGCGGGCGTTGACCATTTCGGCCAGAATGACATACGTCCAGCCGATGTCGTAGAGGATCCTGAACGACCCGAAGATGCCAGGAAAGGAGGCCCGAAAAATCAGCCAGAGTACCTGGCCACGCTTGGCGCCGAGCGTATAAGCCGTTTCCACAAGGCTGTCATCCACCCGGTCCGCTTCCTCTACCACTACGGCCAGGAGGTAGAAGAACATTCCAAACCAGAGGAAGGCGACCTTCATGGTTTCTTCCATGCCGAACAGTGCAATAAAGGCCGGCAAGAAAGCGGTGATGGGCATCGAGCGCATGGGCGCCGCCACCGGGTTGACCAGATGATGGAGCCAGGGGAAGCTGGCCATCAATACCCCAAGTGGGATCGCGATGCACGCACACCAGAAGAAAGCCTGGGCAATGCGCCACCAACTCTGAATGACATTGCCCAGCAGGTTATAATCCACCCACAGACGCCCGAAGGCCTGGATGACTCCTGCGGGCCGCGGAAGAGCGAAAGGCGGGAGAAGATCCCAGTGGGTCAAAACGAACCATGCGGCAACGATCAGGCCCCAACTCAGAAAAGCCAGAGCCAGTCGCATGCGGGGAGAGATCTCACGGCGTATTTGAAAAAGTTTGGTCATCCTGACTACTGCTCTCCCAGGCCCTGAAGGGCTGGCGGCTCTGCCGCTTGCAGTTCTCACACTGGAAACCACAGCGCGAACAAGCTCTCCCAGGCCCCTGAAGGGCTGGCGGCTTTGCCACCTTGACCTCCGGCCTAGCGGCTTTGCCGCGCTGACTTGCGGAAAGGCTCTGCCTTTCCGGGCGCAACCTCCCTCTAATGTTTTTGCAGCAAGGCTGCGCCTTGCTGCCTTTTCATGCTACCCCGGCCTCCGCCAAGCAATCTTTTCCAGGTCCATGCGGAGCGGTTCGTCTTCTGCCATGCGCCTCAACCAACACCGCGCGCTCGACCAGCGGTAGTCTTCCGCCCGCTCCACCAGCCCTGCCCGGACCGGGTTCAGGTGAATATAATTTACCTTCTGCATGAAGAAGCTTTCGCTGAACACCGGCAACGCGTTCGAGTGGTGATCCACGAGCGAGTACCCGTGGCCCCGGCCCTTTGGGGCGCCACGCAGTTTCTCCAGCGAGACGGTGAAGCCGCCTTCTTTCAAATAGCCGATGACACGGTGGCTCAGAATGCCATTGATGTAACGCAAAGTCTCTGAGGCTTTGAGTGTCCCTTCCGCGAGGGCATGAAGGTGTTCGGCCATGATGACGTAGGCAAAAAGAGCAAAGCCGCCGGAGTGGCGCGCTTCGTCCAACGCCGCGCAAGCCACACTTTTCAGGGCGTCGGTCCGAAAGACGGGAAGCCGGTCGCGGGCTACCGTCGTGATGAAGAGGCAAGGCGTATCCTTGCTGATGGTGGCCATGGCAGTTGCGCCGAGGCGCAGCCTCGGCTCAGAGAATATAGTACTCATGTTGCGGCCTCACGGAAAGGCAAAGCCTTTCCGCAAGTCAGCGCGGCAGAGCCGCCACCCACTCTACTCCCCAAGGCCAACACTCACCCACATCGGCGCACGTCACAGCGGCAGAGCCGCCACCCACTGCACTCCCGAAGGCCAGCATTCACGCAAATCAGTACAAGTCAGAGCGGCAGAGCCGCCACGAGCTGTTCCCCTGCCAGCACCAAGGGTCGCGTCACTCCGCCCCAGGGTTGGGATAAACCTTGATGTCCGTGCGGCGATTCTTCTCGCGGCCTTCAGGCGTAGCGTTGCTATCCACGGGGTGGTCGGGGCCATTCCCGGCCGTGCGCATGCGGCTCGTGGGATAGCCGTACTTCTCCGTCAGATAGCGCTTCACGGCTTCGGCACGCTCCCTGGAGAGCTGCATGTTGTGCTCCCTCGCGCCAGTGGCATCGGTGTTTCCTTCGATGTCTACGACCGTGTTCTCATAGGCACGCATGAAGCCGGCAATCTCATCCACCACGGCGCGGGAATCCAGGCTCATGTTGGCCGAGTTGGTATCGAAATAAATGGAGCGGTGCTGGGTGGCAATGGGTATAGCGCCCTTCGCCGGGGCCTTGTACTCGATGGGCGTTTCGGTCGAGGCGGTGGAGAATTTCCCGCTCAAGGCCGCAATGTAACGCCGGTCCAGGGAAGCCTCGGGCTCCGCAATGTGCTTGATCAACCGCTCCTCCCGGTACATCTCCTGCGCCATCTTGAAGATGTTGGCGTAGTCGGACTCGGAGCTCGGGGTGCCAAAGAAAGCCACATTGTCGGCGTAGTCGGCCAACTTCACCCCGCCCAGCATGGTCTTAGCCAAGTCGCCGGGAATGTTGAAATCCTTGATGGTGCCGATCAACGTGTAAGCGCGCGTGGGCTGCGCCTTGATAAACTCCACGCCCTCCAACCAGCCGTCGGCAAAATTGATGACGGTCTGCGGATTCTGTGCTGCGAAGCGGTCGCTGACCACCAGGATGTCCGCAATCAGCCGGTTGGCCACGCGGGTGTCATAAATCTTCTTGGCGCCTGGGCGCTTGCTCACCGCATCGCTCATGTCGGGGTCCCAGGCCACGGCCGCATCGACTTTCTGCTGCGCGAACAGCGTGGCCGGCTCGATGCCATCCTTGGTGTGCACGGCTTTGGCAAAGATCTCGTTCCGCTGTTCGGTGTTCAGGCCTGACCCTTTCAGCCCGTTCCACAGCAGGAAGTGCGAGGGAGTATAAGGAGCAAAGGCCACCACCTGCCCGGTCAGGTCTTCAAGGCTGTTGATGCCCTGCCGCCCGATCAGTCCGTCCGCGCCGCGGGACCAGTCCACCATGTAAAAGGCGTGCGCCCCAAAGCCCTTCTCTTGAAACTGGCCGAAATCCTTCGCCCATACATCCGCGGTGGTCAGCATCACATCAACGTTGTCGGTGGCCAGCGCTGCCGCACCCTCCGTCCAGTCATCGATGATCTTGAAGGAAACCTTGATCCCCTTCTTGTCGTAAATGGAGTCGGGTGCAGTATCCAACCCGCCGTTGGCCACCAGCCCCGCCGCACATCCTACCCAGATGTTGACGCGAACTCGAACCTCCTTCGACTGCGTAATGCTCAAGGTCGGCAGCACCAGGGGCTTAGTAGTGTCCACCGCGCCACCCGCAGGCTGTCCGGCGCGCGAACCGAACCACTTGCTGAAATCCAGCATGCCGTACCTGTTCAGACTGTAACCGACCAGGGCGAGCCCGATCAGGAAGATGAGCAACCAGCCACCCTTTTCGATTTTGACCGCCATAAGTCCCTCCCGGTCTTTCCTTATCAGCTCCAGGACAGCAGGCGCGCGATTCGCTGCCTTTTACTTGCTGACAGAGGCCACCAGCTTGCGGTTCACGCTGGCCTCAGGGTCAGAAGCAGCGCCTTTCAGCACGCCCGTTTCGCGATACATCTCCTGGGATGTTTTGAAAATCCTGGAGTAATCCGAAGCCGCACCCGCCGAACCGAAAAAGGCCTTGTTTCCCGCGCCGTCAGCCAACACCACCCCTTCCAGCATCGTCTTGGCCAAGTCGGCAGGAATGTTGAAATCCTTGACGGCGCCGATCAGCGTATGAGCACGGGTGGGCTGCGCCTTGATAAACTCCACGCCCTCCAACCAGCCCTCGGCAAACTTGCTCACGGTCTGCGGATTCTGTGCTGCAAAGCGGTCGCTAACCACCAGGATATCGGCAATCAGCTTGCTCGCCTGACGGGTGTCGTAGACCTTTCTCGACCCGGGGCGCTTGGACACCGCATCGCTCATGTCCGGATCCCACGCCACCGCGGCATCCACCTTCTGCTGCGCGAACAGCGTAGCCGGCTCGATGCCATCCTTGGTGTGAATTGCATTGGAGAGTATCTCGTTACGCTGCTCGGCGCTCAGGCCCGACTCTTTCAATCCCGTCCACAAAAGGAAATGGGAAGGAGTATAGGGCGCAAAAGCCACCTTTCTTCCAGGCAGATCCTTCAAGCTGTTGATGCCTTGGGCGGCAATGATGCCATCCGCGCCGCGAGACCAATCCACCAGGAAGAAGGCGCGTGCGCCGAAACCCCTGGCCCTGAATTGGGCGTAGTCTTTGGCCCACACATCCGCCGTCGTCAGCATCACATCAACGTTGTTAGTGGCCAGCGCCGCCGCGCCTTCCGTCCAGTCATCAATAATCTTGAATGAGACCGTCAAACCCTTCTTGCTGTAAATGGAGCCCGGAGCCGTGTCCAGACCACCATTGGCGACCAACCCTCCCACGCAGCCCACCCAGATGTTAACCCGAACCCGAACCGAGTTGGTTTCCGCCGCCCACGCCCCGGACGCGGCGTCGCTGCCCAGACACAGCGCCAATCCGAAGATCAGGAACCACACTCTCACAGCCATTCTCGAACCCATGTTTCCCTCCGCAATGTCCCAGTCGTCGATGTCGGATTGAGATGGGGTCTTGCGTGCGGCCAGCAGGCAGGCACAAGCCCATTTCAGGGAATCTTCTGGCCCTCTTTTATGCCAATGGTTTTTTCCGCCACCCCTGTTGAGGGTTCCGGAGCTACTAACCCCATCTCCACTTTGAATTGCTTCACTAATTCGTTGGCGCGCAGCTTCTCAGCTTCTTCATCGATCTTCACCTTCTGCTCGTCCACGTTGCCTAAGGCCATCTCCATCCGCGCCTCGTTGACTGCGGTCATCTCTTCGATCTTGCGCACCATCTCGTCGTGGGTCTGACTGATGCCCGCTACCTCGAACTGTTCCATGGCGTCGGCCACCTTCTTCTGCCATTGCGCACGTCGGTAGTCGCGGATGGCACCGAGGGCCTCCTGGGTCTTGCGATCCTTCTCGCGCAGGAAGGCCTGCTTGACGAGCATGGCCTTGTCAAAGGCAGCGCGCGCCGTCGTCAACTGACCCTGAGTACGGGCCAGCGCGCCGCGGAGTTGCTCCAACTGCGTGGCAAAGCTGCCGGCCAAGTCGTCGCGCCCGGCCTGGATGGCGGCTTTCACCTTGGCGGTCAAATCGTTAAGGTCGTACTTATATTTCGCTTCTTCTTTTTCCAGCAGCGTCACGTTCGCTTTGACCATGGCAATGCTTTCGTTCATGCGGGGCACCTGGTCATTCATGTCGCGAATGTTTTGCTCCAGGATCAGCTCCGGATCCTCGGCCACGGAAATAAAAAAACCGATGAACGAGCGCACCATGCGTTGCAAGCGTCTAAACATACCTCCTCCTTCTTTGTCGCCGGCTAGGGTTTCTTGGCTGCCGGAGCCGGCGACGCACTGGCTTCGCCGGCGGTGCTGATGGGCTTTTCAGATGTGAAATACGAGACTGCGTCGCCGATCTTCTGCTCCTCCTGCTGCTTCTTGAGTTGCCAACCGTAGAATTGTTCTTTCCCCTTCGCCACTTCGTCGTTGTTGGCCTGGACCCGGGATTGTAACTCGTTGATCCGTCGCTCGATCTCCGCCTGCAGTTCCTGGCTTTCTTTAGTCTTGCGAGCCTCCAAGTCCTCGAGAGCTTTCTGTTGCAGGCGCTCGTAAGTGTCCAGGGCTTTGTCGCGCCGCACCGCGTCCTGGACAACCTCCTCGGCCTTCACTCCTGAAGCTTCCAGGGCCAGCAGGAGTGAGCTCCTTTTCACCTCCCGTGAAAGGTTGCGGATGTGCTCGCTGTGGAGTAACTCGATGATCTTCAGAATGGTATATCCGTGTTGCGGAGGGTTGATCTCCGCCGCGCCATAGATCTCATCGAAGGACATGGGATTGGCCACAGGACCAGTGAACTTGGGCTCGGAGGTGACACCGGAAGCGATTTCGGCGACGGTTTGAGCCGCGCCGCGCGGCGTCGCAGACGCCTGCTGGGCATCCGAGGGCACTCCCGGCTCGCCCCTGCTTTCCCCGGGTTGGTCCACCGAAAGAAAGTAGTTGTACCATTTCTTATTCGTCGGGTTTTCCATGGTTTCACCCAGAGCGACACAATCGCCCCATCTCGCAGCTAAATCGACTTCTGGCTACCACGTGAAAGGTATGCCAGGCAACCACCAAAGTCAAGCGTAACTGCTTGCTGTCCGGTGTGACCTGTAACCGAAAATCTGGTATGCTGAGTCTATGCAGATCAAAGTGGAGCTGCCCGATGATATCGCGCGGCACGCCGATCCGGGCCACGAGGCCCTCGAAGCGCTCGCCATCGAGGGCTACCGGTCGGGAGCGCTGACGCATTATCAAGCCAGCCAGTTGCTCGGGTTGTCGCGTTTCCAGTTCGACGGTTTTCTAAAGCAGTGTAACGTCTACGACCACGCGTATGATGCCGAGGATCTGGAGCAGGATCTGGAAGCCCTACGGCAACTTGAAGCCGGAGGCCTCTTGGGACGGCCATGATCGTCGTCGTACATCGGCACGCTTGGCGTCCTGGTGCAAGCGGCCCAGTATGGCCTCGTCGATATAGATGCGGCGTTTGCGCGCCTGCGGGCCACCGATTTTCGCTGCACGCCTCACCTATTCGAACAGGCCAGGCAACGAGCTCAGGCAAAAGGGAGAACGTCGTAAGCAACGCGCGTCAGTTCCCTGTTCCCTATTCCCTCTTCCCTCCTCCCTATTCCCTCTTCCCGTCGCTTCCACACACGGATTTACACCTCGCGCTGCTTCGCCGTGCTATCATGACACGCGCTTTGGAATCTCCATTCTGCGCGGTCCTCGGCAGGATGAGCGAGTGCCTGCGAGGTCATACAATCCAGGAGGCGAGAGCGTGTCAAAAAGCACCCTTATCATTGTTTTCACGGGACTCTTGCTGGGTTTTCTCACTCTGCCCCGCAACGCGAAGAGCCAAGCCTCGGGCCCCAGTCCCAATTGGCACGAGAACGTGTTCTTCGGCATTCATTACGATCTCCACGCCAACGCCCAGGATACCGAGTTGGGCCGCGAACTGACCCCGGCGCACTTGCGCGAGCGCTTGCTGAGAACTCGGCCCGACTGGGTGCAGACTGACTGCAAGGGCCATCCCGGTTACACGAGTTGGCCGACCAGCATCGGCTCCACATCGCCCGGAGTGGTGAAGGACTCATTGCGAATCTATCGCGATGTCACCAGGGAGCTGGGGATCAAATTGGGCGTTCACTACTCGGGCGTCTGGGACTCGCGAGCCGTCGAGCTCCACCCGGAATGGGCGCGACTCGATGCCAGGGGCCAACGGGACAGCAGGATTACTTGCCGTTTGCACGGCTACGACGAGCAACTGATGATTCCCCAGATGATGGAAATCATCGACAAGTACGACGTGGATGGTTTCTGGGTCGATGGCGAAAACTGGGCTGCCCTTCCTTGTTGGTGTGAGCGTTGCCGGGCGGAGTTTACGCGGCGAACTGGCATCAATGGGATTCCCACCCAGAAAGGGCAAACCCACTGGGAAGAGTGGCTGGCATTTCACCGTGATCTCTTCCTCGAGCACGTGGTGAAATACACCCAAGCCGTGCACGCCCGCAAGCCAGGCTGTTTGGTGGTGAGCAACTGGATGTATACGGTCCGTGAGCCTGATGCCGTGAAGGCCCCGGTGGATTACTTGAGCGGTGACTTCTCGCCCAGTTGGGGCGGCGACGTCGCCGC
>Ga0208038_1000905_pt1 | contig 18766 bp, 23 predicted proteins | sample June2015DPH_16_1_FD_184714 | JGI IMG/M metagenome (GOLD analysis project Ga0208038, IMG submission 184714) | Peatland microbial communities from SPRUCE experiment site at the Marcell Experimental Forest, Minnesota, USA - June2015DPH_16_100... | ecosystem: Environmental > Terrestrial > Soil >...
CGGCATCAGATATCGATTTTGCATATTGACGATTCTGTCTCATATCATCTATGCCTAATTGTTCAAATACTAATAGATCGTAATTATTTATTGAATAATTACCAACCTCACGACCAAAATTTTCTCTTTGATTAGCTATTTTTCTATGAATTTTGGCAACTTTAACATTTTGCTTCTTTCCATTCTTGGAATATTCTGTGATATTCTTTCCAGTTCTTTTGTTTATTAATATATTTCCGTCTTTGTCTAATACATCAAATCTCTTCTTTCTGGAAAGTCTCTTTTGTTCCTTAGCTAATTTCTTTTCTGATTCTCTCAGATATTTTTTGGGAACTATTTTCTTACCATCTAATGCGGCATAATTTTCAAGATTCAGATCTATTCCTGTTACTCTATTTAGATCTGACGGTTTTGGTATTGTTGGGGTATCTATTTCGACAAACGTTTCAATTGTAAATACGACGAACCATTTATCGATCTCTTTTTTTATTGTAACAGTCTTTATAATGTATGGTAATATTATTTTATTTCTGTCCCTATTTTTTATCTCTCCAATTTCTCTATGTTTGATGAAGACTACGTCTCCAATACCTGAGAGTCTTACAACACCTCTTTTTTGACTTCTTTTTACTTCTTGTTTCTTTACAATTTTAACATCTTTATTTGTCTTATTATCTTTATTTGTCTTATTATCTTTATTTGTCTTATTATCTTTATTTGTCTTATTATCTTTATTTGTCTTATTATCTTTCTGATTCTTTCTTTTATTTCTTTCTCCTATACTTTGTCTTTTACACACGTCTTCTATAGCTATCTGTTCGTCTCTCTCCTCCATACTAATTAATTGACATCCATTCCCATATTGAGGAAATGTAAAAGATTTATATCTATTTCTATTCTTGAATCTTGGATTTCCAGGTTTAACATACTCTCCATCGTCACTTCTTACATTATTATCTATATTTTCCTTAATTCTTCTGTAGAAATGTTGATATGCAACATCGACTCTATCTGCTACATTCTGTTCTACCTGTTCGTATACATTTCTGAGTTTTTCTCCTAACTCATCTTTCTTTGCTCTTAATATTTTTATGTCAGCTTGCTGGTCGTCATATGTTAAACTCCATCCACCTTTATCATATGCATTTCTTCTTGCTTCCAAGAAGTAGTTATATAGATCTTTGCAAGTATTGACTGTTCGATAGAACTCAACCTCTTGTTTTTTAGTAGGCATTAGCTCATATTTATAAGCCTTTGTGATATCTTTAAATTGAGATATCGAGACTACTACTTTATCTTGAGGTATTAATTGGATCATACTTTGTTTCCTACTTCTATGTTGTTTCCTACTTCTGTATATTTATAGGATTCTTCGGGTAACCTCCCCCTAAAGTCTGCGACAAGTCGCAGTAAGCTCTCGCGCTGCTGCGCGATCGCAGGGGGAGGACATCTTACTAAGTTATACTTGCGGAACCTTCTGCTATACCTGTAACTAATCCAGACGCACCAACAGTTGCTACATAAGGATCGCTGCTCGACCATGTCAATATTGGACAAGTAAACGCCGCTCCATATTGGTCTGAACATGTCACCGATAACTGTTGTGTTGCTCCTATCTGAATTGATGCACTTGCAGGAGATATCGTTATTGTTGTCAATACTGGAGGAGCTACATAACAATATGCTGGCGTACCACTAACAGCTCCATCGTTGTTATATGCAAAATTTACATCATCAAAACCTATATCATTTCCTCCATTTATAGTTTTGAATACTGTATAGTTTGTACTAGCGATTATTTCTGCGCTATCCAAACCTACCATATGGGCTACAAGGAACGCATTTACTATGTCTCCTGTGGCTCCTGTATGAGATATTCCGTCTGCGTCTTTATATACTACTCCAGTTGGAGAAAAGCAATTGCTAACTCCAGCATTTATTGCTAGCCAATTTTTGGCCTCTGTTGTTAACGTTACTACCATATTTATCTACCTCGAAATATTTTCTGGTGAACTACTACCCCATGAAGAGGACAAGTTCTGTCATTTTTCTTGATAAGTTCTGTTCTAAGCAAATGTGCATCCTGTTAAAGAATTTCCGTCTGAAAGTCTACCAAGATAATAAGCTACAGCACCCATTATATATGATGATGTAACCGTGAATCCTATATTATTCTGTCCAAGATATGCGCCAACCATCATCATTATATCGTATGTAGCTAATTTATTCCATCCACCTATAGATGTTATCCAGTTACATATATCCATTGGCACAACAGTTATTGTATGTTCAACTGATGCTGGGTTACATATCCCACAATCATTGTTTCCTTCATGTCTTATTGTATGTGTTTCGCCAAGAACCGTATAAGTTCTGTATATGGTTGGACCAGATTCCCCTACCTGTTCGACATTGTCTATAAACCATTTATGTATTGTGACATTTCCTGTTGGATCTGCACTGATAGTTATTTGTTTATTTATAATCACATTAAAATCTGTCATATTGTCGCCTGTTACTTAGCATATAGTAAAATCGTAAAGTTTTACAAATATCTGGTTATCAAAAGTCACTGTTGCTGCCATTGCTGACAAGCTCAGCAGCCTGTCTGCGAGAGTACAAGCGGGTAGACGATGTCTACCCTTTGTGCTGGGTAGTTTACTCAGCTATGCTTATGATACAGTGAAATTACATGTCGGTTGTATACACGGTACATTTACGGCAACTATGCATTGACCAGTTGTTGAAGTCTTTGCTCCAGTTGAACAACTGTCTGTTACATAACTTGTAAATGTTATTGATTTTCCGGCATCTCCAGATAAAACTGTATATGTTGCAGACGCGTTCACTCCTTCTGCTAATCCTGACTGACTACCTACAAGAGTTACTGTTCCAGTACCACCAGACTGACTAAAGGTTGCCGTATATGTAGGTGTGCCGCCAGTTCCATTTGTTTTGAGATTTATTATATCTCCAACATTTGCTGTTGACTTATTACATGTTGAAGCCATTGTTTTCATCTGTGTCATTGTTTCTAGCTGTGCCATTAAATTTGCTCTCTGATCCTGTGTGAGAGGAACAGTTGTTTCTATTTCAAGTTGTCTGTTATTTATTGTTATCATTTCTTTCATATTTGTCACCTTTGTTTGTATTTGTTTTTTATTATGTCTATGATACCGTAAAATTACATATTGGTTGTGTGCATGGTGGAACCGGTGTTGCTGTTTTTGCAGAAGGTTTGCTCAATATCGCATCTCTGCTTCTTGAACTTATTGTAACTACATACGCATGATTATTTGTTAAATTCGATATTAGTACATTTGTTCTACTTTGTAATAAGGAACCGTCTATAATTAGAACATTTCCAGCAGTATTATCTATTACATTTATATTATAACAAAATATAGAAGTATTGGTAGGGGCGGTCCAGCTTGCGTTTATAATGGTATCTCCAGGTACTAGAGTAAGATTTCCAACAGCATCTGGAGTAATTCCAGGCGAGGTTTCTGCGATTACATTACTTTTACGATTATATGGAATCGTGTTCCACGTGGTACATGTGAGATTTGCACAACTGTCTCCAGATGAACAATTAAAGGTTGCTATACATATATTATTAAGAGCCTGAGTCGTTAACTGTAATACATTCCATGAGTATAGCGATTGTATATATGGATTGGCTGATACATTTAAACAACCTGATATAGCAATTGTTGGGGTTGTGCATACTGTCGTATAATTACTCATTACAGCAGTACTCATCCCAGTTGTTCCTGTATTTTCAGTTAGTACCTGAGCTGTTGTGCTTGTTCCAGAAGTTGTTACTGCGACATCGATTATACTTGGATTTGCTGTCATAATCACCTTCACTTGTAATATTTATGTAATCTATAGATTTAAGGCGCTTGATATGAGCGGTACTATTTTTGTTTGATCAATTGTAGAAATACTTGTTTGATTGTTTATCAACCATATTAGATGGTTATCAGTATCTAATTGACCATGAAGATTACCTGCCTTTGTGAAATATTTCTTGCCAGCTATAGTTGTAAGTGTTGCTGGGGACGAATTTAGTTCTGCTCCATGATCAGTTGTTATGACAATTAGAGTATTGTTGTAATTGTTCATTGTTCTTAAATTGTTTATTATTATACCAACACCTGTATCACATGATACTATTGCTTCTTTATATTCTAGTGAACCTTCTCCATATGTATGACCAAAAAGATCTGGTTCACAGAAATGTACAAATAAAAAGAAATTTTTACCAGAAGATATAGAGTTGTTTATAAATTCGTTTGATTTTTGGGCAGTTATTGTCGATTTCAATTCTATACTTGCGCTATATGTACCTGTTGGTGTATAAAAGTTCCAGTATGCGTCATTCTCTGTGTATTCTCCTATTTTTTTTGGGTCGAAGAAATAATCCAATGAAGAAATACAATTTGCAAACGTCGTACTAAAAAATCCGTGTCCTCCTATTCTATCCAAATCTGCAGTCAAAGAATATATGTTGTCAGTACCAAAACCGTGAAATATTCCATAACCAGGATTTTTTGAGATATCTCTGTTGTCCGCTCGTCTTGAGCAGCAAACGCCAATAGCCATACTTGTATTTGCTTTTAAAGTTTCCATTAAGGTTATTCCAGAATAAATTGTGTTAAAATTGTTGCTACACAAGAAATCATAACTTTGATTATATACTTTATTGCATATTCCAGTATTTGGACCATATTTTCCTGTTAGCATTTGCGAATGTCCTGCATCTGTCACAGCCTGTTCGTAATATACTGTGTCAGAAGGTAGTATGTCAGCAGGATTTACCGGTGTAATTATGCCACTTCTGTTAACTAAGAATGGATATATAACTATATCTGATTTATAACTTCCAGATGATAACATATTTCCTAGGTTAGGAAGATAACCATTATTTAGTAATTCTTCAAAACGCGTCTTTCTTACTCCATCAAATGAAATTAGTATTATATTTTCTATTGTCATTTTAGTTACCTCTTATTACCATTCTAGTTGTCTCTTATTACCATTCTAGTTGTCTCTTATTACCATTCTAGTTGTCTCTTATTACCATTCTAGTTGTCTCTTATTACCATTCTAGTTGTCTCTTATTACCATTCTAGTTGTCTCTTATTACCATTCTAGTTGTCTCTTATTACCATTCTAGTTGTCTCTTATTACCATTCTAGTTGTCTCTTATTACCATTCTAGTTGTCTCTTATTACCAATTCTTTCAAATGACATCTCTGTCAGCTTGTCGGTCCTAGCTGCTTTTGCAGTTTTGTTGGTTGTTATCATTTTAGTTATTTCTTATTTTGCTATTTCTTGCTCATAAGCAACATGCCAAGTGTCATAGAACCAATCAGTAGCATGACCATACCACTGTCACCACCGACGTTAGCGCTGCTTACTTTTTCATAAGTGAAATCTATGTTTCTTATGTACATATCTGTAAATGTTCTTCCCCATGATTCCATACCAAAATATAAACCATCACCAATGTGTACAGAACCCCAGTTAATATTATTAAGTTGTCCCCATTGAAGATTTTTTATTATGCTTAATGTGTCAATGTTGAAATCTCTAACTTCTCCAGGATACATTGGAACACTAACTTTTATGCGATAAAGTTCTTCTGCTGACGATTCTCCATGATATAACCATAGAGGATTACTACTGAAGTCTGCATATTGTGTCCAGTATGGAGATATCTCTAGCCATAGATTCCTACCTGATATTTCGTCATACATTGGAACTCCAATTAAAGCAGCGGTCCAACTCATTGGATTGATTACTGGACATCCACTTGAGATAGTATCGCACGCATTAGACGTATTTCCAATTTGAATTGTAGCAGTTACTCTAAGAGAATCAATATCGTTTATATACAATACTTCCTTTGTCGCTAATGGATATTGTAGATTAGCACCATAAAATGAGAATGTACCTGTACAATCAAGTGTATTGTTAGCATTATTTAGATATATGTATGTTCCATCCCCATCAGATAATGTTGTATTACCAATTACGCTTGAATCTATAGGAACACATTTGGTCACGTAATTCCATTTGTCACTAAGAGGGAATTTAAGGTTGCTTGTCATTTTGTTTGTCTTGTTGTTTTCCCTTTGGATATCATCACTGCGAGCGTTCCTATTGCCAAGGCACCAATTAATATTGAAGACCCGCCAGCTTCTGAAACTGGTGGTGGAGGTGCATATAAACATTGTTCTACAATAGTAGATAAAGGACATGAAATATTGCTGATTGCTGCGACTATTTCTTCAGTTCCACCATTTATATTTTTGTTAAGATATACGTTACTTCCATCTATTACACCAATTGCGTCATGTCCAAGGCTCCCACTTTCGTCACGCCATGAAATGGGACCAAGATTAGGCGCCCTATATATGAAAATGAGATTAGGACTACCTGCACTTGCGTCATATTTCAAGTGGAATCTTCCAGAAGATGGATCATATGCTCCAATCCCTTCTATACCAATGCCTTTCCAGTCACCTACTAATGGAATAAAACTCGATGCTCCATAAGTAAAGCTTCCTACGGATGATGGAGGAGCTGTTATGTCCCATCTTAACGCAGTACCTTCAGTGACAACTGTTCCTGTTATTGCTATTCTGCCTAGTACTGTTCTCGAGATGTGAGTAGGAGGAGTGTATGTACATTGTCCTACAGTAGGAGGAGTCGTAGGCGAAGGACATACCATATCACTAAGTGTGGCATTTATGACTGCTGTTTGATTGTTTAGATCTGAATTTAGATATACGGCGTCTAAATTTACTACACCAATTTTATCAGATTTCAATGTTCCACTTCCATCATACCATGAGAGTGGAACAAGATTCTTATCTCCAAATCCGATAGGAGGAAGGTCGTCTGCCAAGTTTGATGTTGCAGTTTGTCTTAGATAAAACGCTCCGTTGGACGGATCGTATGCCCCAATTCCTTCTATTCCATCACCATTCCAGTCACCTACTAGTGGTATGAAGCCAGGGATGCCGTAAGTGAAAGTTATTGGTGGAGATAATGATGTTATAGTCCATGTTAGTGTTATACCGTTATCTACTACTGTTCCTGTCATTCCTAATCTGCTTGATATTGTTCTTGAAATGTGAGTAGGTGGAATATATACACATTGTCCTACAGTAGGAGGAATAGTGGGCGAAGGACATGTCATATCACTAAGTGCGGTATTTATGACTGTAGCACCTCCGCCTAGATTTTTGTCAAGATATACATTACTTCCATTTATTACGCCAATTCCATCATATTTAGGGCTTCCACTCTCGTCGTACCATGAAAGAGGAGTAAGATTAGGATCGCTAAATCCAATAATTTTGTCTGCTTTACCATCAGTATTAGTTACGTCATATTTCAAATGGAACGCTCCAATACTCGGCTGATATACTCCAATTCCCTCTGTACCACTGCCAGTCCAGTCACCTACCAATGGTATGAAACCAGGAGCGCCGTAAGTAAAAGTTATTGGTGGAGATAATGATGTTATGGTCCATGTTAGTGTTGTGTCATTGTCTACTACTGTTCCTCTTATTGCTATTCTACCTGATATCGTCCATGTTTTCATATTTGATCGTCTCAATATGTTTATAAAATTTGTATTCTGCTTGTGTATCCTGGATTGTTAGTTATTTTTTACAATTGTAGTCCCACCAGAGTAGCCTTAGTATAGATGTACATTGTTTTCACTATGACGCATATGTTGCTGATATCTCATTATACACATGGCGTATGACTACCATATATTGAACCGTCATTATTGAAGCACGCATACTGATTGCCAACACCATATCCTGTTCCTAATCGTAGTTTGGCTTCAATCGTACCAGAGTAAGCGTTCCATATTAAACTATTGTTAAATTGGAACACGTTTAATGCAGGATTTCTGGTATCATGAACAAATCTAAATATATATGTACTATAACCAACTGTGTCGTCTACCTCTTTACTTAACGGATTCCATGCACAATCTATAACTCCGTTGTAGCCAGTAAATTTAGAGCTTTTCCCAAAGCCATTTCGTACATATAGTCCTGCTTGATTTGTTCCAAATATGCTTCCTTGGAATTGGTTACCCTCGGCGTTTCCTGTCATATTTGGATCATAGTAAATACCATAATCCAAGAATCGCATATCATTGAAAAATATTTGATTATCTTGGACATATCCCTGTTCAGCAGTTTCGTATGTACCATCTGAGTAAATGTGAATACCTTTTGTAAGATTTATGAGATTGTTGACAAATATCGTGCATCTTACAGTATTAACCATTTTAATACCTTCTCCAGTGAATGTTTTAACAAGATCACTACCAACTGATACGCCTGATATCTTACTCATCTTAACGTAAGAATGTCTTAATGGGGTTGCGGCAGTTCCCATAGTTATAACAGCATCATTGCTTAGCGTTTGTAGACTGCCCAAAAATTCGTAATCTTTATTGTCTCCATATAAAACTAAGCTAGTTGTAAGCGTATGATCTCCTGTTACAATTAACTTGTCGACTTGGTCTGATGTTGCAACTTCATCTATTGCAGATTGAATGTTAGCTGTTATGTTTTCATATCTTATATCATTTACGGTCATAGAGGCTCCTTTTGCTGGAGATGATCCAAGTACAATGTATGCAAATGCTCCAACTGCTCCAATTTCAAGCATGTGGCCAATACTAGTATTTCCTTTGTCCATATTTGTACGTTTCAACGTTGAGTTTTTGACATTTGAACTCCGTATGTTTCTGTTCCATCATTATTTGTGGTATTTATTGTACAAGGCTATTAAACACATATTTCCAATATCGTATGTTATGCGCACGGACCTAATTTTATATTATTAGGATAATAAAAGATGTCTGATCCTGACCCTGTGCCTGCTATATGCGTCTGATATTTGCTACCATTCCACCCTGCGATTGTTACAAGCTGGTTGGCAGAAACAACGCACGCAACTGTACCGATTGGCGTGGTACCATTTGAAGCCGCATAGACTATTGCGCTCGTGTAGTTTGTACAATGAGTAGTGTCTGCACATATCACATATACTGAACCGCCAGCCTTCCCACTAACTCCTATATTATATGTAAAAGTGGTACTTATTGGACGTGATATATTCAAGTAAGTAATTCCATCTACTGATATAGGTATAGTTGGTTGGGTACCATATCCTGCTCCAGTTTGTATTACTAGATTAACAGAATCCCAAAGGTTACCGGAGGCATCTGTATATGAATTCACATAATTAGCAACAATAGATATTATTGGAGCCGTCACAGGTGGAGGACTGGGTACTGTTACAATTTGGCAAGATACTGTCATAATTTCATTTTCCTCAGCTTTACATATTTGTTGTTGTTCATGTTGTATTAATTAGGTACTGGACATATGCTCTGACTTCCTGATGGAACGCTGGTCAGTGTTACATTAATGTGATATGTATCTTTTGCGTTAATTGATACTGAGCTACCAATACTAATTGGCGCTCCACCACCTATGCTCACTTGGGGCGTAAAAGAACCAGATTGTTCTCCTGTATTTGTCCATGTTATATCTATATTTACTGTATTGTATGTTCCGGTAGGAATTGTTGGTGTTGGGAAAGATGTGGCTGTTATGTTTGCAGGATGGAGAGCTCTTAATGGAGTCCCTCCCATCAATAATGTGGCATCTCCACTGTCTACAGTTCCGTTGTTATTCACATCATATCTTAAATCCTCTGGTATCGCTCCTACAATCATTTGTAAAGCTTGAAATCCTAAAGTGCACGGTGTCGTAGTTCTAGTATTTCCGCAATTAGAATGTTCCAATCCATCAGTTCCGCTGCATGTCCATGTAGTGTCCGTACATGCCGGTACTACTACAGTTGGACATGACACTGTTAAAGTTTCCATGTTGTCTATGTTTAGGGTTTGAAATCCGTTACCAGCTAAAAGCTCTTCAATTGACATATTGTATATAGTTTTCATGTTTATATACCTCTTTATTCTTTAATTTGGATTTGGACATACTGTATGTTTTCCTGATGTTATACCGGACAGTGTTTTTTCTGTGTTATACGTCTCTCCAGGCGTGAGTACAATCGTTCCAATTCCAATGTCTGTAATTGCTCCTTCATCTACAATGACAGAAGGCACAAAGGAGCCAGCTACCTCTCCGGTATTGGTCCATGTGAGATTTACAACTATTTTACCTTCTTCTGTGCTGGACGCTGTTCCTGATGTACACGTTATATTTACTGGGTGAAGAGCTCTTAATGGCACCCCGTTCATTAGTAAATTAACATCGTTAGAATCAACTGTCCCATCATTATTTACATCATATCTTAAGTCCATTGGCATTGTCCCAGCTACCATTTTTGAAGCATCTGATGCCAAGCTACATGAAGCTGTTGTACGAGTATTTCCGCAGTTGGAATGTTCCAATCTGTCGGTTGTATTACATGTCCATGTGGTATCTGTGCATATGGGCTGTGCTTTTGTGCCTTGTGTAAGAAGAATTGCGGTCAATCCAAGTCCGGCAACTATCAATAATGTATTTTTGTTACCTGTCATTATAGTTTTCCTCCAAATTATAATTGGTCACTATTTTGCTATTTTCCAATTTGACATAATAGTATTAGCAGACCTTTTGATATATTGCGAAGCTTAAGGTTTTGGCCCATATGTTTTAATGATGTTAATATTTTTCAAGTTCCTTCTCAACTGACTTGAGTTTGCGACCTACTTCAGAATTCATACTGATCTCTTCCTCAAGTTGCTGAATGGTAAACTGAGTATGACCAGCCATTATCATAGTCTTTTTCTCGTCATCTATTGACAATTTCTCAAATTTGTAATTGTTTGCCATGTCTTGTTCTCCTTATTTTATTTTAGCTTTTTCTCTATTAGTTTCAGTTTTTTACCCAATTTACTGTTAGATTTGATCTCTTTTTCCATTTGATCAATTGTAAATTGAGAACTGCCAGCCATTATTCTTGTATTTTTCTCGCTGTCTCTTGACATTTTCTCAAATTTGCGTTCTGATATATGATTTCTCCTAGCTTTGTTTCATATTATAATATTTTATATTGTGATATTGAAATTTTTGTTATATGTTTGAACCGTGTGTATTATCTGCTCGTGCACGCGCAATTTTTTCTAAATTCTAATCTGGAACGTTCAACGGCTTCTTTTATTGAGTTCATTTCATCTTCACTTGCCTGTTTCTCATAAAAAGCTGCTTCAGCATTTCCATGTGCACATGCCGCTCCAGCAATAACTTTGTCTGGATCACACATGTCAGCGGCTATTTTCATGCTTGCCATACAACGCTTAGCGTCACCAAATGGATCCCATCCCTTGTATTGAGATTTTGGGTTAATTTGTCCTAGAAATTTCTTTTGTTTTCTTTCCATAGTTGCTACACCTTTTTACAATGTTGTTACATCGTCAGAATCTATAATTTTTCCTAATGACAGCTTTAGCTCTTATTCATGTTTATTGCTTTCTTTTAATTGAGAATTTCCATTTTCTAGATCAATAAAATTTCCTACAGACTTTCTATCAACTAGGCGAAAAGTTGAAAAAAGTCTGTAGGGAGAGGTTTTTCATGGTTGTCTGAACATGGCTTTTCAGACGTTCTTTTTTCTGTTTGGCACAATGGTTCTAGGACAGATTTTGGACACAGCGACCAGCTTTAGCTGGGAGCTGTTATTTACAGCTTTAGGAGTTGAGCTGTTATTTACAGCTTTAGGAGTTGAGCTGTTCCTTGCGTTCTTTGTATTCCTAGCGTTTTTATTTAGTGAATTATGTTTTCTTAATCAAAAAAGGAGACAAGTAATGTATGACTTGTTTTTCAAAAAATTGACAAATAGAAAATAAAAAATAGAAAATGGTTGTTTATTTTGAACCATTTTCGTTTTATGTTGTTGTTTATTGGGGTATTATGCCATCTTCTATTAGAATCTCGCGATATGCCTTTCTGACTTTCTGTAACAATTCTTCGTCTTTACAGTCTTCATATTGGCTGTTTATTGGTATGTGAGATTCCACATTTTCTTTGTATATAGATATTCCTTCTGATATAGGCAATCTTTCTTCAGGTATATTATATATTCTATCTATGTCATCACGATCTTCTGCCATACAGATGGCAAACAAACAGTCATAATTTCTTTCCATGCCAGTGCCAATATCCCATCCTGTATATTTCTTTATTCCTTCTGTTCCATCTACCTTGATCCATTTTTTGATATGAATTGTTGTTTTGATTGATCTTGCTTGTATTCTTAATCTTTTTATAGGATCATAAAGATCATAAGGAAAATTGTAATCATCTTTCTCTTTATTGCAATTTCTATAACCTATTTTTTCAAAGGCTCTTTCTACTCTGTCTCCTTTGGCTACATTGCTATCAGATTTCAATGTACCTTTGCGAATTTGCTTCCGCATTTTATGTTCGTGCTCGTTACAATAGTAACTCTTTCCATCCCAAACCTTTTCTCCTTTTGCGATTGTCTTAACTTTATACCATGCAGCAACGCCAGTTACTGGGTCTATGTATGTCTCGTTAGGATGCGAACATTTTGGATAGCAACATTTTCTTTCTGAATATGTCCTATGTCTTTTACCTTTTCCATCTGTTATTATTCTAGACTTTAAGTCTTTTTCGTCTACTATATCTATCATATTTCTATCTTTCCTATTGAACCAGTGAAACATTAAGGGAAAGCTGCGATCTTTCGAATAGATCGCAGGCACTTTTGTGCATAGTTGTCACTGATTAACAGTGTAGATATAGTGCTATTAGTATATAAATTCTTCCTGTCCTGCTGTGCTGTGTACCATTTGTTGTTAGCTTTACATGTCGCTTGCAATAATATATACTATTTAGGAATGATTTAATATATCACTTATCGGTATTAGCTCATTTGAATACAATATTTGCGATATTATATTGAGCGCGATATAAGTACAAGAATATGATAGGGATGCGATTAGCAGATCCCTATATATCTTGACATTTGTTTTCAGATTCTGGTTACTCTTCTTTTGTCCAAAGATCCATATCAATGGCGAACCTGATCAATGTTGGATCTATTGCAAGATTAGGTGCAACAGCAATGATCTTAAGATGCTGCTCCCCGTTTAATTCGACTCCTTGTTTGAATCGGTACCATTCCAGATCTGTCTTCTGAAGAGCTGTTGCTGGTGTTAAGCCTACTGCCTGCTGTTTTGTCAGATTCATATCTGCATAGAACACTCTAGCAAGCTGAACAATAGCCTCTGAAGTCTTTTCTTTGGTAACCCTTATCTTCGTATATGGACTGATTTCCGTATCGTAGGTATCTGCTAGTCTGATTCTCACTGCGTGCGCAGTTCTTGCGTCTGCACCATTTGGAATCTGTTGCGTACCCATGATACTGATCTTCTGTCCTGCAGGAGCTCTGACATCAATTACTGTACCAGTATTGAGCGCTCCTAGACCGAAGAGTGTTACCAGGTTTGTGTTTAACTCATCAAGAGTTATCTGTTCTCTTGTCCACCCGCGTGATTCCAGATAGTCACAGTACGCTGTGTAGTCAGGTTTCGCTGCCAGTGGAGTTTGTAATGTATTTACCATATTATTTCCTCCTTATAGTTACTTATCAACTTTAGTTGATCAAGTACCTCATAACATTCCGAACATTGTAGCAATGTCTTTCTCGCTTGATTTCCCAGCGAAGCCATATCTCTTTTCTCTCTGTTGTACCTCAGGTGGCGCATCGTATGTTGGCATAAATGCAAACCTTCTCTGACGTTCAATAACCGCTGATGGCGCTTGCTGCTGTTCGACCCTAACTACTGGCTCTGCCTGTGTTCTAACAGGTTCTGGAGCAGGGGATGGCTGATATCTTACTACAGGTGTTGGTGGCTGTGGAGCCTGCGTCTGTACTGGCTGTGAAGCCGGAACTTGCACATATATTGGCTGTGGGATCTGTGCCTGTGTCTGTGCTGGTACTGGTGCTGGAGCAGCTAGTCTCTGTAGTGCCTTATTTAATTCTGTTCTTAGAGCGCTGTTCTCTTGGATGAGCCTTTGTGTATCTGCCTGTGGAGCTGCTGTTCTTACTTCTTCTCCTTTTCCTCCGAGCAACTTGTAACTACTTGGATCATGTACTGGTTTTCCATGATTTGCTGTTCTGAGGAGAGAATCAAATACTACAGAGCCTGCAATGGCTTTCTTGGCATCCATCAATATTTCCTGGGTTCTAGTCTCAGGTGTTTCTGGCACATATCTTCTTATCGCATACCATATAACAAGCTTTGGAGCATTGTTATATGCCCAACCCTTGAATATTGATGACCAACTAGTATTGTCAACACCCGTTGGCAACATATAGTCTTCAATACGTCTGCCGACTGTGCTTGCGCCTATGAAACCTGCGCCTACACCGAAGCCTTCTGTTACAAGGGTATTGGCTACATCACCAAGAGTTTTTTCTCTTAATCCTTCCCAATCCATTTATATTCCTCCTTGGTTTCTTTACACTGTTTCCATAAATATATAAAAATAATGTCAGATGTGTATGTCCTTATCATTGGTAATTTCATTATCATTGGTAATTTTTCCATTGATGGGACATAATCCTTCGAGATTTTTCGGCAGTTTTCCAAAAGCATCCTTTGCACATTCTGCAAAATCGCATCCTTTGAGACCTTTGCAAGCTTTCAATTTATTTGCCCTGTTCGAGGGTTTTCTTTCTCCAGCTTTCTCAACCTTACGAATTGCGACTCTGTACCGTGCACCATCGTTGCCATTTGGAACTAATCTACCGTCTTCTCCAATAGATACTGAACTTATCTTATTGGCTTCTTTTCTTGCCAACAATAGTTGAGCAGTATCTATTGGAATATCTCTTTTATCTGACATGCTAATTATATATTATGTATGTATCGTTATCTTGAACAAGCCGTCTTAATGGCCGCAAGACTTTCTTATACTTCTCGGAGGAGTAACGCCGCCTGCTTCAAGGCATGACATGAATTCGCAGCCTTTCTTGCCTGCGCACGCTTTCATTGCTTTTGCCTTTGCTCCAAGTCTGTGACCTGGGGTTACTTTTGTTCCTCTGACTACTATTGTACCTCCGCTCTTGAGATAAACTTCACTACCCCCGCCCACTGGGACAACGGCATCTTTGTTTGATCCTCTCTTTGCAATCGCTACGTCAATAGCGGATGTTGGTACTGCTCTTCTTTCTACCATATTTACTTACCTCCGTGTATTTTTACTTTTGGCATAATTGCCTTATTTACTTCGTTTGTCTGATTTTCTTATCTACAATTTTAATCAATTGATCAATTGGCACCATTCACAGGATAAATTTCTATAACATGTTTATCTACCCACTCTTCAAGTGGATGAAGAACTGTGTATATACTTTTACTATCGCATTGAAGATTGCCATCTGCTTCTTTCATAGCCTCAGAAAGTTCGCAGCCAGCAGTGACTACGTGTCCTTTGACATCATATTTCTTGGTGTGCATATTAGGTGTTATATCTTGCCATCTTACGACGACATAGTCTCTAATGATCCCATCAAGACCTTCAGCCTCTTGAAAATCGATATCTGGTACAGATATTTCCCCATTTTCTATAACTTCTAAAGGCATGGCTAAGTATTCTATTTCTTTAGTATCCCTTTTATCAATTATCATTAACGGGTATTTACAAACACAGATATTACTCATTTATTGGTTTCCTTTCCTCGTTGGCACGTTGACCGAAATTGCAAATAGTCAATTTAGACAGTAATACTATGTCACTATATATTTATATAGATTTCTGACTTCTCGCTCTGGACTACAACTAGTAATATATTTAGAACGTAATAATATGGTACGCGCGCTATATATCTAGTGCGCTGTGCTATCTGATTTCTATATTCGAATATATTCTCATGCTATTATTTTTTAACAATATCAACAAATCAAAAGTTGAAGATCAAAGATCAAAGCTTGCAGCTATGTCAAATTTTTAAGTTTTTTTTGCCTTTACAAATAGGTAGTGGCAATATTTATTTTGAGTTTTCGCATGTCCAACTAATGTAGATATGCCAATCCAAAAAGGATGTATGCTTATGTTATCTAATTGTTTATCTCTTTGCACTAAGTTAATTATGTCCAACTTGGAATATTCTCTTAAGTGAACACAATCTCCATAAGTATCAACACCTAATTTTCGTGGAAAATGAAGTTTCCCAAAAAGATTTAGGAGTTTGTTTACAGGTCTCTGAATGTTCGGAGTTCCAATAAGGATTGTTCCGCCATGTTTAGTTATTCTCACCAATTCAGAAACGAATCTGAAGTCATCATTGACGTGTTCTATTACATCTGTAGAAAAGGTAAGATCAAAGAAATTGCTCTGAAAAGGTAGAATTTCTGATGTTATTTTTACTATCCAAGGTTCGACTGGGAAAGCGTCACACCCAATGATCGATTCAAATTTACCATTCTTAAAGCCGTGCTTTAATAATTCCCCTTGACCGCAACCAATATCACAAACTAGGTTGTAAGTATCTGATAACAATTCAAAAAAGTAATTTGTATATTCTTTGTTATAGCTCATTTTCTTAGTATCACACTAAAGATGATTGATATATTCTCACCATTCTTATAATAAGTTTTTTGCCCAATATTACGTCTTTTATTGTTTCTCTAAACCTCGCACAGTTTCCTATTTCTGTGTTGTTTTCTATTTCTATACATTTCTAGGATTCTTCTGGTGACCGCCCAGTGAACTGGGCGGACATCTTACCAAGTTATAAGGTTGTATCCAAATTGATATTGTAATTATGTGTCGTAGTATCTATATTCTCAAAGTAACAATGGTTATAATCTGCAGGGAACCATAATTTACAATCTTTACATTGTACAAATATCGGTAGTTTCATTTGGACAGATGTTTCATATTCCATAGTTTATACCTCGCAAATGATTACATTTTGTCGACTATACATACGTGTTATGGCGCTTCTAAAAAATAAGAAGAAACTCATGTCATTTTTGGATTTCTGATTTTGATAATGAAAGAATAAATCACATCAGGTAAAAGTCAGTAGTTACCCTTTTTCACAATTATTTTTTTGCACAAATTGGTTTTTCTATCACAATGAAACTCATGCATATTTAAATTTGTCTTTACAGATCATGACAATTGAACAACGGATTTTCCTGAGCATAAAATTGCCAAAGCATTCTGAAAATTCGTTTTATCATATTTTATTCTATTTGGAAACCTGATATAATAGAACATTAATCTGGAAATAAAAGCGAAACTTAAATAATATCTACGTAAAGCTCTTGCTCTTGCATTTTCTAAATATTCAAGTGTCATTCCTTTTGGCACATATTTAGGCCATGCAGAAAAATTCTTTCCTAATTCCCCTGAAATATAAAGGTCGATCAGATTGCTTGGTATTATACCGTCTTTTATTGCTTGTTCATAAAGTTCTGATCCTGGAAAAGGTATAGTAAGATGAATCCCCATGATGTCTACTTTTGAAATAAAACAATAATTGATGGTTTTTTCAATCTCTTCCACTCCTTCGGTTGGGAATCCCAACATTAAAAAAATATTAGAACGTATTCCAACTATTCTGGCAATTTTTATCGCTTCAAAAATGGTTTCATCTGATACTTTCTTCTTAATGACCTCATTTCTAATTCTAGGATCTCCGCTTTCTACTCCGATGAAAATCTCGCGACAACCGGATTTTTTCATCAATAAGGCCAATTCTAAATCAAGATTGTCAGCCCTTATCATTGCCATCCAAGACAGTTTTAATTTTCTCCTAATAATCTCTTTACACAAATCAATAACATTTTTTTTATTTAAAGTCATTGCGTCATCTAGAAATTGATAATCTCCATTTGAAATCTGATAATTTTTCTCAATTTCATCAGCTATATTTTTTGCTGAACGGAATCTTATATATTTACGAGATTCTGGCTTGCAGCAAAAAGAACATTTAAAAGGACATCCTCTAGATGTCATTATCGAAACGGTTGCATGTCGTTTTCCAACTTTATCATTTGGATTTCCATATACTTTGAAATCAATTAAATTATAATCCGGAAATGGAAGACTTTCTAAATCCTTTACATAGCCACCATCGTACAAGCCAGATATTTTTTCTCCATTATCTAACTTTTGGAGAATTTCCTCCATAATTAATTCGCCTTCGCCTTTGACTCCGAAATCAAAATATGGATATCTTTGAATAAAAGTAGGGTCAACGCATACATGTATCCCCCCACAACTCACAATAATATTAGGTAATGACTTTTTGATTTCTTTAGCCAATTGAACAGCTGTAATTAATGAAGGAGTCAATATGGAAATGCCTACAACTCTGGGATTGATCGCTCTTATATTATCTATAGTCTCCTTTAAAGACATTTTCCTAAGGCCAATCTCTAAAATTTTACATTTATATCCTTTGGAATTCAAGTAAGAAGCAATATACATAATTCCAATAGGTGGGATTGATATTTCGTCTCCGACTGGAACAAAATTTTCTACATCTTTAAATTGTATCGGGGCAGACATAAAAAGTACGTCGGTTTTTTCATTCATATATTCATCTTCCTATTTCAATGACTAATATTTTACTTTTTGATATACTATCAATATTTTACTTTTTGATATACTATCAATATTTTACTTTTTGATATACTATCAATATTTTACTTTTTGATATA
>Ga0208038_1000908_pt1 | contig 18719 bp, 17 predicted proteins | sample June2015DPH_16_1_FD_184714 | JGI IMG/M metagenome (GOLD analysis project Ga0208038, IMG submission 184714) | Peatland microbial communities from SPRUCE experiment site at the Marcell Experimental Forest, Minnesota, USA - June2015DPH_16_100... | ecosystem: Environmental > Terrestrial > Soil >...
GTACTTATACCGTGATGAGTACATCTTCGACACCTCGGGAGGGATCGCTGTCGAGACACCCCAACTGGGTCACGCGACGTACCTGTTTTCCAAGCCCCAGAACATCGAAGCCTTCCTCGCTGCTTACGTCGCCACCACGAAAGAGGCTATCCGGCAGAATCGGGCTAATGTGGCGGAACGGCTGGGATTCCTAGGGCGCGTCGTTCACGGACCCAACCCACGCATCTGGCTTCGTACCCTAACCGCCCGCCTGGGCGAGGCAGCCGATCACGCTGAGGCAGCATCCGAGGGAGGGTGAATATGCAAAACGAAACGACCAAGAAGTCTGAAATCATTGCGCTTCTCGAAGGCCGTACGCAGGCGAGCTTAGAGAACATTCGTCAGTTCATCCTGGACCTGGACGAACGGGATTACATGGAGTTCCTGTATCCTTCCGACCCTGATTTCGCCCAAGAACTTGAGGGGCGCGCTGCTGAAGCCAAGGGAATGCTTGAGACCCTGATGGACATAGAGGTAACTCTTCGCGGGCTGGCCCTCGGCAAGATCAAGGTCCAATGATGACGGCTTAGTAGGGGCCGGGGGCACCCTCGACGTTCACCCCCTTACCGCTGCTGTTGCCTACAATCCACAAAACGCTTGATATTTGTGAGCGGCAAGAGACAGAATCTTCTCCAGCCGTCAGAAAGAGTTGTATTTGCTCTCGTGATCGGCTGCGACTTGCAATCTACCCATACGGGTCTGGAATCACTGCTCATGATGACGAAGAAGCCGAAAAAACCAGAAAAGGTTGACACTATCGTTGGTCAGATGAAGGGCGTCCCGTCGTCCACCTCCGAACAACTTTTCCCGCCCGCTCTATTGATAGACATAAAGCAGCTTATCGATAGTGCGCGTGCCCGTGCGGCTGCGGCCGTGAACTCCGAGATGGTCAGACTTTACTGGTCGATCGGCGAGAGGATCCGCAAGGACATTCTCGCGTACGAGCGAGCTGCGTACGGTGAGCAGATTGTCCACGCACTGAGTGGACAATTGAGCGAAGACTACGGTCCCGGTTTCGGCCGCACCAACCTGTTTTACATGATCCGATTTGCTGAGATCTTCCCAGACATGCGAATTGTCCACGCGCTGAGTGAACAATTGTCTTGGACTCACTTAAGGCAAATCATTTACCTTGACGACCCTCTCCAGCGTGAGTTCTACACCCACATGTGCCGGATTGAACGCTGGAGCACCCGGACGCTCCAGGAAAAAATTCAGGGAATGCTTTACGAGAGAACGGCGATCAGCAGAAAACCCGGCCACCTGGCCCGCAAGGAGCTCGATGCCCTGCGCGATGAGGATCGCGTAAGCCCGGATTTGGTCTTCCGGGATCCCTACCTCCTGGACTTTCTCGGATTGAAAGACACCTACAGCGAGAAGGACCTTGAAACCGCGATCCTGTGTGACCTGGAGCAGTTTCTGCTGGAGTTGGGCTCAGACTTCAGTTTCGTCGCCCGCCAGAAGCGAATTACGGTGGACAACGAGGATTACTACCTGGATTTGCTTTTCTTCCATCGCCGTTTACGTCGGCTGCTCGCTGTGGAACTCAAATTGGGCCGCTTCCGCGCCGCCGACAAGGGGCAGATGGAACTCTACCTCCGCTGGCTCGAAAAGCACGAATGCCAGCCGGGAGAAGAATCACCTTTGGGCCTGATCCTCTGTGCCGGGAAGTCTGCCGAGCATGTCGAACTGCTGCAGCTTAAGACAAGCGGCATTCGAGTCGCTGAGTACCTGACGGAACTGCCTCCCCGAGAGGTCTTGGAACGTAGGCTGCACCAAGCCATTCAAGCAGCTCGAGAACGGTTCAAGCTGGCTCTGGAGGGGAGCGAGGAACCAAAATAGCCGGCCCACGATCGACCGCGCGGCTCTTCAGATTAGAGCAGATGCTCTCGCGCGGACAGGAGGATATCCTGGTCCAATCATGCTCCAGTTATGGTCCACTTATGCTTCCTCAGGCTTACTGAACGTGTCTTCGGTAGCCATCCGCATCGCGTCGTTTCAGTAAGTTACGGGCGGGTCGCGCCCTTTCACGGCGGTAACGCGGGTTCAAATCCCGCCGGGGACGCCAATCCTTTGATTGAGTTACAGAGCTTGGTTCCGGCAGTGTGGGTGTCCCGGTGACCAATGGGTGACTAACGAGAGCCTTTGCGCCTTCCTGAGTGACAGAAAGTACCGAGTCAAGGCCGCTCACCGCATCCCGGACCTGGGCGCTGGCAATCCGCGCATACCGCTTCGTCATCCTCAAAGCCCGGTGGTGGGTCCTAATGGAAAGACCACCGCATTTGAGGACTTCAAAACGGGCAAAGGTGATAAACGGATTTCTGACGATATGCCTAACGACCAGTCTTCAGGCACGGTCGGGGGTCCGGTTTCCAGTGGGAACCTTGAGATCGAAGGTTTTGGGCCGCCTCCACAAACGAACGGTCACTGCGAGCTACTAGCGGATTTGTGACCACTGGTCAGCCCCACAGAAATATTGTCACGTGAAAAAATGTCCCTGGCTGTTCAATACTTGTGGTAGGATGTTGACTGAGCGGGACGAAACAACAGAACCACTTGTCGTCTCAGCGGTAGGTGGCTGATTTTTCTGTAAGACTCGCACGTTTTCAGGGCCCCCCGAGAAAGCGGACATGGTACCTAGCGGAAGGCGGATGACCTTCATGCGCGACGGTGTGGCCGCCGATAATAGGGGTGGGGCTAGCGAAGAATACCGGGAGCGCTGGCTAATCTGGGCCATGAGGTCGCGCCGGGCACCATCGCCAACATTCTTAAGGAGCAAGCAGATCGGGCGTTCGTCTTGAGCATCAGAAAAGTGCTGGAGCATGGCGGACCAGGAAAGGTTTCTTAAAGTGGGGTGAAGCTGAAGGCAGTCGCGGTGGCTCCATGAACCTTCTTCGGAACATCTGGGATTGGGTCCAGGGACAGTTTGTCGCCGAGGTTCCTGGGGATGATGCCCTCTGTGAGTTCGACTGCCGCAAACCGCAGTGCAGCGAAGGGGAATGGGAGAACTGTACGCGCCGCTTCCGGCATGCGGCAGGGGAATTGATGCCTGCGAAGGAACCAGCTTCAGAGGCGGTGGTGGAATCGACGCCCGCGAATAATGTCATTTGCCAGAATTCCGACCGGCTTTGAAATCAACAACATTGGAGCGGGGACGAGAATTGCTTCTGCCATAACTTTGCCAGCCTGGTCGACCTGTACGGGCTCTGGTTCGGAGCACTTCCTCGCATCTTCCGCCTGACGCGAGTTTCACCCACTGCCAAGCCCATGATTGTGTTATGCAAGTCATATACTGTCTATTCTTGGCATTATCTAGTTTCAGGACTTTCACGGCGGTAACGCGGGTTCAAATCCCGCCGGGGACGCCAACGCTCCAAAAGTCTCAGCCCTTTCCCTTCTCGTCTGTTAGCCGTTCGCGGACTCACCAATAATCTTATGAGTGCTTTTTACAGCCTCGTTGAAGCCGGGCTCTGGTAACGGCGGCCCTGCCGATCAAGCACGCCGGCATAGGTCAGCCGGGCACGGTATTCTCAAACTGGCTTGGTTGTCCGGAATCTCAGCCGCGCGGTGTGGTATGCTCAGCTTGGCTCCGTCAGCCGGTCGCCGGTCATGGTGAGCGATCACCGGCTCGGCGGTCCGGCGTCATGAACATATCACTGGAATCCGTGCAAACTGTCGCACCCATTTCCGGTTGCTCGGCGTTTGACTTTCGACTTTTGACTTTCGACTTTCGACTTGTCGCGCCAGACTGAGAACTTCAAATCTGCTTAATCAGAGGTGAAACGAGAATGACCAAGGTACAGGTACGGTTCACGGATTACTTTGCCCAGACGATCCAGCGCATGCGGGAGGACGGATTGTTGCTGGCCAGCGTGGGCGCGGACGGAAAACCAAACGTCATGACGATTGGCTGGGGAACGATGGGCTGCATTTGGTCGCGCCCGGTCTTCATCGTGCTCGTGAGGCCCTCGCGCCACACCTACGGCCGACTCGAGCAAGTCAGTGATTTCACCGTCAATGTGCCTCCGAGAGAACTGTCAGCAGCCGTGGGCCGTTGCGGGTCGGTTTCCGGGAGAGATCACGACAAGTTTCAAGAGGCGCAATTGACGCCGATTCCCAGCCGAGAGGTGCGCTCACCCATTATCAAGGAGTGTGTTGTGCACTACGAGTGCCGGACGCTGCATCGGAATGATGTGGCGCCCGAGGCGCTGGTGCAGGCGGTGCGCGAGGAAGCCTATCCCTGGGGAGATTTCCATCGCATCTACTTTGGGGAGATCGTAGCTGCCTATGCCGACGAAGATGCCGGCACACGCTTGAGCGCCCGCCAAGAAGGCGCCGGCAAGTCTCTCAGGTAGGCACCCAAGATAGCCCATCGAAGCGTTCGCCCCGCGAGCGCTCGGCCTGACGATCCACAAGAAGATCATGAGCTGCGAAGGGGCGATCCATCCCAGCCCAGGAAATCGACCTGGGGTAAGCGCGGAATCAGCTCAATGTCTGCGCCCTGAAGGGGCGCGCCACGATCGTGAGCCCCGAAGGGGCGATCCATCCCAGCCCAGGGCAACGCCCTGGGAATCAAGGAGCGGTCACAGCCTCAAGCCCTGAAGGGGCGGGAGAATCCATGCCCCAATCGCTATCGAAGTTGTACATCTCGGAAGTGGAGGCGGTGGCCGAATACATCGACCATCAGGAGGAGCACCATCGAACGCTAAGTTTCCAGGAAGAGTATCGAAAGTTTTTGCAGACGTACGGCATTGAGTACGACGAACGATATGTGTGGGATTGAAGCAAGACCGCAGGAGGTGACCCGGTGGATCCCCAATCCGTAAATTGGGGAGCACTGTTCCGTTGTGATCCTTTAGATTGAAGTTGGTTAGACACAATCGGCAGAGGAACAGAACAGTGCATCGAGAAATTACGACGCTTTGGGGAGAAAGGAAAGTGATTTTGCGCGAGACACCGGGGACGGTGTCCCGCCTTGCGGGATCGGTGGGTTGGGCGTGTTCGTGCAGTTTCCACTCGCTGACGATCTTTGCCGACCGGCCGAAGATGGGCGTGCCCTCATTAATCGCCGCACGGCCGTGTTCGGGCCCCACGCGCCAATGAAAGCCTTTCGCGGACCCTGTATGATAGCTGGAGGAGCGATCAGGGTCCTGTAAGGCCTTAAAGAGAGAGCATGCCCGCCCGTAAGAAACATCTTGAGGCAACACCTCTTCAGAAGTGTCGACGACTGTCTGATGAGCACTATTCCACCTGCTGCAAGTTCAAGGCAATTCGAACCCCGTTCACCAGAACCACACTTTGGTTTATCAAATCCTGGTTGGTTATACCGGCGTCCAGGAACTGAGAGAGAGGCTTGAGAGGAAGGATGAATTCAAGCGCCTCTGAAGAGCCGGCAGGCCGGGCAGAAAGCTGGTTAAGAAGAGTTATGTCCAGGCCGGCATACTCTGTACCTGGAGGAAGCTTCGCTTGAATATCCCTAAGCTGGGGCGCCAGGAAAAGATCGAAGCTCTGTGCCGCGCGCTTGTAAATGGAGCTGGAGTCACTATTGAAGCGCAAAGAATTGCGAAGCGTGAGCTGCAAGTATACCCGATCCCGGAAGAGCACGAACGAGGGCGGGGCGTATTCGACGAAGTGAAATTTTGCCGCGCCGACTTTGGCCAGCTCCGCAAGTTGGGTTTCATACTGCCCTTGAAGGCGATCAACATCAGCCTTTGTGGCGGGTGCGACAGGATTGGCGGGTGCGACAGGAGGTCCAGCGGCAATGGGCGGGGTTGGACTTGGCGGGGCGTTTGGGGCTTTTGCAGGGGGTTCCACCGGAACACTCGTCTTGGTTTCAGTGTTGTGGAAAGCGGCAGGTAAGTCCAGGTTAATCTTGGAAGGCGCCCTGGCAGCATCCGCGTTGGCTATGGTTTGTGGCGGAGCGACAGGTGCAGGAGGGGGCGTTACGGGGCGGTCGAGCGCTTCCACGTTAACCCCCTCATGTTCATCGAGAGCAAGCCCGAAGTCTTTACCGTTGAGAAAGATTTCGCATTGGTTCATGATGTCCTGGCGCCGGGAGCTGCGCGGCAGGCTCAAGAACCTGAACGCGTCGGCTTTTTGAAAAACCACAACCAGAATTTCCTTCCCCTCGTATTCGTAGTTCTTTCCCTGCCTTCGAACGTGATAACCAATTTCAAACCCGATGGCCTCCGCGGCCACGTCGGGGGGGATTTCCTGGGCCATAAGCCGCAGGATGGGGACGATGACCTCCTCGAACGTCCGTTTGGCCCGCTCGTTCTGGTCGAGCCGGTCAGCATTGTAGGCAACGTTGTAATTGCCGGTGATTTTCAGCACCAGCCGGTCGTGGAACTTCACAAATTCGATGCCACGGCTATCCGCTACACCCTGACGGTCAGTCTCCAGACCAACATAACGGCTCAAGGAGAAAGGGAGAGGAAATTTCGTGGCAGAAACGGCGCGATTGAGCTCGATGAGGCGCGGCAGATACGTACTTTCGAGAGCTTTGAGCTGGGGATTGGGGATTTCCGCGGGACTTACTTGTCCCAAAGCGAATTGATTCCCGGCCAACACGCCAATTAGAAAGCAGAAGGCCGTGAGCGCAAGGCGGAAGAAAGAGCGACCTTCAGGAGGAGGGCACAATCGACTTAGACCTGAGCACATTCCGAGGCTCGCAGCGGGTCTCACGACGGTTTCGCTTTCGAGGGAGTGTCCGAAACCTGGCACGAATTGTGTACCACTAGTTTGCATCGTCTTGTCGTGCCGCGAAGATTCTGCGCGTTATGTAGGGCCGATGCTTGCGTCGGCCTTGGCCGGGGCAAGCCCCGGCCCTACAAGACGTGTTTGGTTGCGGCCAATAGCCACGCTGTGCCACCTATATGCTGTGAAACTGAAATCCGGTATCGCCCTCTGCGCACTCCTCCTTCTCTATTTGGCCGAGTATTGGGGCCCAGGTCGAGGGGGAGGTTGATAGGGCGGCTGGGCAACGGCGCGCGCGTAAGAAATAACCGCCCGGATTTCCTCCTGAGTGAGTGTCCGGCCCCAGGGGGGCATCATAGCAGATTTGCCCATGGCGCTCCCGCCTAGAGTAATGATGTTCTGCATGAAGTCATCACTGAGTCCATTGAGTGCGGCGCCGTCGTTCATGAGGGGTGGAGGTGGAGTGAGGTTGGAGCGGTTGGAGGGCCCGGCCGGCGTGGCATCCGCATGGCACCAGACGCACTTGTCGTAGAAGATGCGTTTCCCCTGGGCTTGCTGGAAATTCAGTGGTATCTGTCCCTGCGGATCGTTCCAGTCCTGTTCGACATCATAGGCTCTGGAAAGAGGGTCAGTGGGAACTCGAACGCCATTCTTCTTGCAAGCCGGGAATGCGCCCAGCATCACGATCAGGAGCACCAGCCAGGTTCGTACTGTCATTGGCCCGCCCCCTTCGTCGCTTCAGAGCGGGCAGTCGCCTGCCGGAGAGTTGACAAGTAGGCCGCCAGGGATTTCACTTCGTCGTCGGTGAATGTGCGCCTTGGCTCGATCGTTCCTGGCGCCAGCCCTTGAGGATTCCTTAACCATGCTTCAATCCATGCCGGCGTCATCCAATTCCCCGCATTACTCAAATTGGGCCCCACATAGCCGCCCGATGACCCGATAGTGTGACAAGACTGGCACTGATATTTTACTTCGTAGAGCTGCTTCCCCATGGAAACCAACTGGGGCGTGAATTCCTTCCGATCCACACTGGCCAGGTTCACATCCGGGCTTTGGAGAACCATGCTGATGTAGTCGGCAATAATCGCGGCCTCGCGGTCCGGGATGTTGAACTGTGGCATCCGGAAGATCAAAGTGGGGCGCAGGGTCTGAGGGTTCTTTAGGAAGTTAATGATCCACTGGCGATCCGCCCGGCTGCCTTCAAATGAGAGGTCGGGCGCCAGGTCGCTGCCAAATCCGTTGAAGCGGTGGCAGATGTAGCATTTATAGCGCTCGTACAATTCGCCGAAAGCGCCGGCAGGATGAAAGGCTGCCTCGCCACGAGACACCACAAGGCGATCCATCCCACTCGCTGAAGGATTGCCCGCCATGGCCAACAAGGCGGTGGTGAGGGCTTCCAGGTCCGCGGGCTTCAGGTGGTACTGGGGCATCCGCGCCGCAGGATTCACCGAGACCGGCTCAGTCACCTTCGCCTGGATGTACGCGACCAGGGCGCGGGGTATTTTCGACTCGCCGAATTCCAGTTGGGAAATGTTCTTGGCTCCTAAACCCGAGAGGTCAGGCCCGAAGTCTTTCTGCGCTGTGACTCCCTGGAGTGCGTGGCAGCCGGCACAGCCTTTTTCGAGGAATAGGCGGCGCCCCAACTGGACCTCTTCCGGCTTCACGCGCTCCAACTTTGGAACGTTGGTCAGCAGGTCAGAATCCGTGAGCCTTGCAGTGATGTAGTGCGTGACTTTGTAGAGGTCTTCATCCGACCACTGATAACGAGGCATCTGAGCTTGAGGCAGATAGCCCTGAGGATCTCTGAGCCATGCCACCAGCCAGTCAGGATTCACCTTGCTTCCGACCTTAGTGAGTTCCGGGCCTATGTCCCCGCCGATCAACTTGGTCTCGCCTGCACGGGTCACCGCGAGCGCGTGGCAGGTGGTGCAAAACATCTGGCGAAACCGGACTTCGCCTTCGTCAACCAAATCCGGCTTCTTCTCCCAGGCGGCGACAACTCGCGGATCAAACTTGTAAGGTGCGACCGGCTGGCTGCGCAGCGAACTGAGATAGGCAGAAAGGCCGCGGAGTTCCGGCTCGTTCAGCCGGAACTTGGGCATGCGCGGTTCTTCTTCCGTCTCCACGCCGTTCACCAGGGTATTGCCGGCGTCATCAAGGATGGTGCGCGGTTCTTTCAGCCATTTGTATAACCACTCTCGAGTCACTTTGGTTCCGATGCTGGTCAGGTCAGGAGCAAGCATCTCCGGCCGGGTGATCCCTTGCAGGCGATGGCACCCCACGCAGTTGAATTCCACCAGCAGCTCGCGGCCGCGATTGAGCTTGGGAGTTTCCGCCAAAGCATTGCGGTGACAGGACCCGCAGGCGCCCTGGATGTAACGCGTCGGCAAGATGGGCTGTTCCCAGGCTAGTGTCGTCTCGTGAGCTTCGGCGACTTCTGTGGCAGGGCCCTGCCCTCGGTGGCAAACCACGCAACCCCAATCCTTCACGTGATGGGGGATTGGAGGGTGGGAGCGGAAAGGTTGCGGCACCGAAGCGTCTGCCAAGCTGGGCTGCATCAGGCCTTGGTGGCACGTGGTGCAGCGGTCCACCACATTCATCTCGGGAATCCAGATCTGGTCGATCCCCGGGTGGTAGTCTGCCAGCAAGCGTTTAGTATCCGGCCGGGTTTGCGCAAAGCGCTCGTAGTCGCGCTTATATATTTTCCACTCACGGCGCAGGTCCTTAACTGGGGAAATGGCCAGGAGCGCAACGAACACTACGCTGGAGAGCGCGAAGAGGAAGCGCATCCGGCTTGTAACTTTTCCCATGTCTTCAGCCGGCATGGAGCCTCCACGGCCAAACCCACGACCAGCCCGGGCCTCGGAAGAAGGTGCCGACCAGGGTCAGGGTCAACGCCACGGTGATGAACCAGGTCATCACCCACCACGCGATTGGCCGGTTGCGCAAGAATTGCGCGCCCGGATGTTTGCCAGGCACTGCGTAGTAAGAAAACACCATCAACCCGCCGACAATCGCCGTCGGCAGTAACACGGTCCAGGCGGAGAAGAGGGCGAGGAAGATTGCCAAAGCCACCACGATTGCGAGAACAACCTGGAACCGCTTGCTATGGTTACCGGCCCAGAGGGCCTCCCCCTGGACGTTAACATTGAAATATGGAATCACGATGAGGGCAATCACCACCAGGGTGGGGATAACGATCCCGGCGACCAGCGGAGGGAAGTAATGGAGCAATTCCTGTAAACCCAGGAAGTACCATGGCGCCTTGGCGGGATTAGGAGTCAGCAGAGGGTTCGCCAATTGCTCCAGCGGAGCATCCCAGAAAAGAGCCATGACCACCAACACGATAATCAGAATCTGGAACGCAATGGACTCGCGCAGGACGAGGTGGGGATACGTCATCAACTGTTTGCCCACGTCGCCCTTCACCTTGGCGGAGGTCTTCTTGGTAATGAAGACGATACGCTGCGGTTGCTTCAGCGCGTCGGAGCCGAACCCGGCTTCGTAGCTAGTCTTTTCGGCCATTTTCCTCTTTCACCGTCAGACCGCCATCCTTCTGGATTCGCCAGAAGTGGATAGCGATAAAGATGATTGCCAGCAAGGGCAGAACCACGCAGTGTAGGACATAGAAACGCAGTAAGGCGTTCTCACCTACAAGGTTTCCACCCAACAGAAGAAATCGAATTTCCTTTCCTCCTACCGGCATGGCGGAAATGATATTGGTTCCCACGGTGATCGCCCAAAAAGCCAGTTGGTCCCAGGGCAGCAGGTAGCCCGTGTAACTCAGGAAAAGAGTGATAAGCAGCAGGATCACGCCGACGACCCAGTTGAATTCATGGGGAGACCGGTATCCGCCTCGGTAGAAAACGTGGAACATGTGCCAGAAAACCGCCAGGACCATGGCCTGCGCCGCCAGCCTGTGAAGATTGCGCAGGAAAACCCCGTTGGCCACGACGAACCGAAGATCCTTCATATCGCGGTATGCCTGGGGGACGGCGGGATGGTAGTAAAACATGAGCAGAATTCCAGTGATCGTCAAAACAAGGAAGAGGAAAAACGAGAATGAACCCAGATAATAGGTGGCGCGAGCGCGCAGGGATTTCTCCCGGACCTTGACAGGGAGAACGTGCAGGAAGAGGTTGCCGAAGACCGCGAGGCTGCGCGTCCGATTGGTGCGCGCGGGCCCGCGACGGAAGATGGATTTCCAGACCTGCGTTTCACGTAATCGGTCGAGCGCCTGGGTGAAAGAGCTTGTGGCCACGTTTTCCTCTCACGCCTTCAGAACCTGGTCCGGCTTCACCGTCTCCAATTTGTCCACGACCAGCTCACCGTTGGGGGCCAACGTTAGGGAGTAATGGGGCAACGGCCGAGGAGCGGGCCCCTCAATCTTACTGCCATCGGATTTGAATTTGCTGCCGTGACAGGGGCAGGCAATCTGATTGACCTCCGGCTTCCACTGCGTGATGCAGCCCAGGTGCGTGCAGACCGCCGAAACCGCGTAAAACCCATCGTTGCTCCTGACGATGTAAACCTGCTGGTCCTGAATATAGGTGACCGAGTTGACAGGGTACAGATCGGGATTTCCAGCCCGGAATGTTGTGGGCGGCTCAAACAGGACGTTGGGTGATAGATACCGATAGGTGACTACTGCGGCGCCCAGACCAGCAATGCCGAGCGCGCCTGCCGCGATCTGGTTGAAGAAATCACGGCGAGGCATTTCTCCCGCACCTGGCGCCTTCTCGGATTCCGGCCCGGCAGATGGTTTCTCCGGCTCACTCATGGTCTGAGAAATATCTCCTCCAAGGGAGTCTTGTCGGGGTTTTCTTCAAACACTTCAAAGGCTTCCATCGTGATGGTATGCGCTGGGCACCTTTCCGCGCACAGGCCGCAGCGGATGCAAATCGTTTCGTCTTTGACCATCACCGAGCCCTCGGCACTGGGCAATTCATCAGCGCTTAAATGTTGCAAAGTCCCTTCGTAAGAAGCCGGTTCCGCTTTCAGGCGGGCCTTCGCATCTTCTGCGAACTTGAACTGGCTCAAGGGGACCAGCTTCAGGCAATTCTCCGGGCACACATCCCCGCAACCGCCGCACAGGATGCACTCTGAACCTTCCGTCTCGTTGCCTTCGAATATGGTGTTGATCCAGCATTGAAGGCACCGGGATGCCTCAGTGCGTGCCTGCTCTTCAGTATAACCGGTTTCCACTTCCGTAACGCCGGTTCGCCGCTCGAGAGGAATTGTGGGCACACCCAGGCGTGAGTACTCGTCAAAACCCTCGGCCATTTCGTGGTGATCGAGAACCGTGATCTGGACGTACTTGGGCTTGGGTTTCCAATCCGGCCCGCGCAGGTAGCGATCGATTTCCGCGGCGGCCTTCTTTCCGTCGGCCACTGCGCTGATAATGAGGCGAGGGCCGAAGGCGATATCGCCGGCGGCAAAGATCCCTGGCGCGGTGCTCATCAGCGTTTCGGGGTCAATCTTGATCGTCCCTTGGCGCGCGGTCTCAACCCCATCCTCAGGAGTGAGGAATGAAAGGTCGGAAGCCTGGCCGATGGCCAGGATGACAGTATCGCAGGGAATGACGGTCTCGGACCCTACCTCGAACTGCGGGTTGAAGCGGTGCTGGGCATCAAACACCGAAGTGCACCGAATCGTTTGCACGCCGGTGACCCTGCCGCCTGTCCCCACAAAACTCTTGGGACCGACCGAGGGATGAATCTTCAGCCCTTCGCGCAGACCTTCCTCGATCTCCTCCTCGTAGGCGGGCATCTCCTCGCGCGACTCCAGGCAGATCAAGTGAACCTCCCGCGCCCCCATGCGCAGGGCCGCGCGCGAGACGTCCATCAACTCTTTCATGGCCACATCGAGTTCACTGGGATTGAGGCTCTCCGGCAAGAGCGAGCTGGAGAGCGTTTCGAGTGTCTGCAGTTGTTGCTGCCGGAGAGCAGAGCGCGCCACATCAATGGCAACGTTCCCGCCGCCGATCACCACCGTCCGCTTGCCGATGGAGAATCGGTAGCCCAGATTTACGTTGAGAAGGAAATCGATGCCCTTTACCACGCCATCCATGTCATGGCCGGGAATCATCAGGTCGCGGCTGCGATGCAGTCCCAGGGCGAGCAGGACGGCCTTGAAGCCTTGCCGGCGCAAATCCGACAAGGAAAAATCCCGCCCCAGGCGCGCCTCGAGCCGAAGTTCCGGACCCAGCTCGAGGATCTCTCGGATTTGAGCCTGCAGCACGTCACGCGGCAGCCTGTATTCGGGAATTCCGAGGTGCATCATGCCGCCAGGGACCTGAGAAGCTTCAAACACCGTCACGGGATAGCCGAGCAGAGCCAGATCGTGCGCGGCGGAGAGGCCGGCAGGCCCAGATCCAATCACAGCAATCCTGTCTTGAGGGTGAGTGACGCTTGCTTTTTCCGGGAAGAGGTCGATTGGATTGCGCGATTCGGGCCCATAACGCTCGGTAAGAAACCGTTTCAGCGCCCGTATAGAGATTGGCGTGTCAAACTTTCCGCGCCGGCAATCGGTTTCACAGGGATGGCCACAAACTCGGCCACAGATGGAAGCAAAGGGATTCGGCCGCCGCGCGTAGCGATAAGCATCCTCGTAGCGGCCTTGAGCGATGAGGGTGACGTAGCGGCCCGCCTGCGTGTGCACCGGGCAGGCCTGCATACAGGGGAAATTCGATTCCAGCCAGTCGAGATCCACGCGTTTTGAACGGGTACTCATATCGCCGTTCGTCACCCTCCCAGGGGTCAATCGGCGCGAGCTTGGTCGCGCTATCTCTTCACGGTGAGTTCAACGTTGACTTCTCCACTCGCCACGTCCATAGCCTGCGTGGTTGGTTTACCTTCTTCGCTCCAAGTCTTCAGCGTGTAGTGGCCGCTGGGCACGTCTTTAATCTCAAACTCACCGTCCTTGTTGGTCACGGCGAAGTAAGGTGTGGAAACAACAACCACATAGCCGGACATCTCAGGGTGAACGTTACACAGCAGGGGAGCAGAACCCAGATCGTTAAACTGGAACGACTTTTTCACTCCTTGTGGCCAGGTCCCCAGGTTGTGCGCCAGTTTCTTATTGCCGCTGATGGAGGGCCAGTAGACGTTGTGACCGACAGGGTCGCTATTCAGGAAATCCACCGTGGTACCCTTCAGTACAACAATCACGTGAGGGATAAACTTCAAGTGCTTTTGGTCCACGACTGTGTGTTGAGACGGCGGTTCAAAGCTTTTGCCGGGAATGGCATCCACATAAACAGCAATGTCCTCCGCCGAGCGCATGCCCTGAGCTGTTACCTTTCCTTTGACATCGCCCGCCCAACTAAACCCGGCGGACATCAAACCTATCATTAGCGTTGCAGCGAGCAAAACTCCTTTGTGGTTGGACTTCATCTTTGGCGCCTCGTATTTTGGAAGTTTTCCGCTCCCTTTGGGGCGGAGCAATCTAGTTGAGATTCAGAATGAATAGTCGATTCCTGTAGAGAATCCGTTGAGCCGATAGAACTCGTCAGTGCTTGGTACTGGTCGTTGCCAGCTACGTTGAAATTCAAACTCGACCTTGATGTTGCTTCGGACCAGAAGTTGGAAACCGGGACTGAGGCGGTTACGGGTGGGGTGGATCGAAGGGTTCACACTTGAAAGTCCATTCAGGAAGTCTGTCGGCGAGTTCACAACGTCGTAGCGCATCAGGCCAATCATCCAAGGGTAGAACCAATACTCGGCTTCGGCAAATCCACCGGTGAACGTGACGGGCGGGCCCGGAAGAAGCTCGAAGGGAGAACTGCTTGGGAAACCCAGCAGATTCTGGTCGTGGCCATACATCCCTAATCCGTAGAGTTCAAAGTGCCGGTACTTGAAACGGAAGTCTCCGCCTGCGCGGTAGAAAGGCTCTTCGATGGTTCCCAGAGTTGGATATAGCGTTCCACCCACGTTGAGAGCGTTTCGGCCGTAATAGTAGAAAGCCCCGAAGCGCAGGGAGGTGTGATCCCTGGGGCCGGTCGGGCCTGCGGCTTGGACTTCCTTCCGGACCGATGGGTCACGCTCCAGGTTGATGCGCTGGGAAACACGAACGTATACATCCTTGGAATTGCGCATCGCCGGGCCATCATTAGAACCGTCCACAACTGCGACCGACCAAGCGAAGTTCCCGTCGTTTGGATACCCGCCGATTTCAATCCCGCGCTGGGGGATGGCGAATGCGAAGGGGTTGTTTGTTGTCCCCTGCGAAGCGGCGATGCTCGCCTGGTCGTAAATGTCGTAATTTGTGAGGTTGACACTGCGGGCCTGGGTGAATGGCAAGTCCAGTTCGAACTGGCCGAAGCGGAGGTTCAGCGTGTCTTTCGGTAAGCCAATGTAATGTCCAATGTCATTTACCTTCAGGTACCCATCGCCCAAACCCGCTGCGGCATTGGCGCCGCCTGCGGAGATGTCGTTGTCAACCCAAAAAGAGAGCATCGACCCAAGGCTACCAGCGGCGATGATCGTGAAAGTGTTCGGAGTGAATAGGTCTGTTCGCGGAAGATAGCCCACAGTAAGAGGCTGCTTGCTGTTGTAAGTAGCGAACCCGGAATAGCGAAAGCCGATGGGAATGCTCCCGGGGATCTCGCCCGGATAGACTGCTTTCGGGAACGCTTCCTTTTGCGCCTTGGCTCCGAGCATCACCGGCGCTTCCTTGACAAAGGTTTCGTCATCCTTGGGGAACTTGAAGCCGTTCTTCTTAAATGCTTCACCGAAGTCATTAAGTTCGGGGTAGTTGTTGTGGCAGGTGGTGCAAGAGGTTTGGTATTTGCGGGCAAACGCGGGGATGGCGACTGTGCGCGGCACTGCTCCGAATATCAACCAGAGGAAGCAGCTAATCCCGAGCGCGGTGACCAGAAAAGTTGCGTCAACGTTCCGAGGTTTCATCTTGAATGCCTCCTTGCCTTGTTTGGATTTGCAGAATTAAGACTGAGCCCTGGCTACCCACAATCACGACAGCACGCTTGCCCGTACCTTCAATTGCAAATTCATCCGGCGCCACCGTGGGTCAGGCGGAGCCAGAATTCAGCAGTTCAAGTGTGTAACAACCGTGTAACGCCCCCATGAGGCGTCGGATAAATCATAGCACATGGCGAACCAAAGGGATGATTCCGTCAAATTCGATTGATTTATTGTCCTATCAATTAGATGGCGACGAAGTGTAAGGCATGCCGGACCAATAGCTCGACGTGGCGGGGACAAATTGGGCTATTCCACAAGCATACTGGGGCATTTTTCCCACCTTACGATCCCCTACCCCAACTTCCACAGTTGAACGAGGGCCTCTGGCCTGAAACCGAAGCCAAGCTTAAGTGCTGATACTTCCTCGGGAAGGCACACCCTGCCAGCCCGGAAGCTACGCCGGGCGTCTGGCCTGGCCAAGGCGACGGTCGGTCGCCACGCGGTGCGGAACCGAGGAAGAGGTATAATCGTGGTCTCCTCTCTTCCGCAGGGACGGCCATCTTGCAAGGCCGAAGCCCCTGCGCGAATCCCAAAGTGCGGGGTGATCGCATGTTAAACGCGCATTCGCTTCTGGACGAGTTTAAGTTACGGGGGTACTGGTGGCTTCCGGATGAGCCCGGTAATAAAATTCCCGGCATCCTCCACTACAACCCTGAGGATTCTATTCGCTTGGAACTGATGGGGGCTTTTCAAGGACTCATCACGGAGGGCTCCGTTCAAATCATCTGGCCGTTGCACCCCGTCCGCAGGCCATTGATTCTAGGAACCACCGATCAGGGGGAAGACTGTACACTGTTCGGGGTCGTAGAGTCTCCTAAGCCCTCTGGCAATGTGGAGAACGTGCAGGTGTGGTCGAATGTTCACGTAAGCAACCTGTTTGTCGGTGGGCATTTCCCGGATGAGCGCGCATTAAGTTTCCAATCGATGTATGTCGGCTTCACACATTTGGAAGAATGGCTCGGCGTCGATCCGCTCGGAGCAGGTTTCAACTTCCTACCGTTGCCCCTGGAACCGACAGATCCAGTAGAGCTCCGCTTGCCCTACCGCTCGCGGAAACTCTTTGAGACGGACGTTCCCTCGCTCAACGCTGTAATTTCCTTGTGGTCCAGCGTGGAGTGGGAGAGCGAGGCAACAAGGTCACTGAGCTTATTGCACAGAGCTTATTTTGAAGTTGATGCCGGAGGGCCGCGCGATTATGCCTGGTACCTTGAGGTCTTCCAACTGTGCAGGCAACTCTTGGCCTTTCTGATGGGCGTGCCTGTCTACCCGAGCACGGTGAGGACAAGGCGGAATGAACGAGACATCAACATTTACCGCTCCCCTATGTGGCAGCGCCGTGACAGCGAAAGGTTTCCTCCCACGCGCCTGCCTTTCCCGCTCATCCAGGCACAGGCGGCCGCTGTTGTGAAGACCTGGCTAGAAAACGCCGAAACATTCCGGCCTGTGTACGATTTCGCGGTGTCGAGCTACTATGATCAGAGAATGAACCTGCAAGCCCAATTCCTGGGTCTGGCTCAGGCGCTTGAGATTTTTGATCGACGGCAACGGCGGGGCAGGTATGAATTCAAGCAACGGCTTCAGAACCTCTTCGACGGGCTATCCGAACAAACTAAGGACCAAATCGCGGGAATAGGGGAACATTTCATCCGGACTGTTGAGGATACCAGAAATTACTTGGTGCACCACGACGAACCACCAGAGAGCAAAGTGCTTCGTGGTGCGAAGCCATACTTCGACGCAAACAAGAAACTCCGCGCTCTACTCTTCGTGCTGCTGTGCAAAATGCTGGGAATTGGAGAGCAGGATGCCTTGATGGGAACAAAATTGACATCCAGCGACCTCCTCTGAGTGATCCCTCTGTATCGTAACCTGAAACTTCTTGCGAAGCAGGTCTCCCCTGTTTTCTATTTGCGTGTCCCCACCCTTATTCCTCCTCCGCCCATCGGTAGGCATGAGCTTTGATCGCGCGGTAATTCTCGTCCAGGGCTGGTTCCAGCAAGAGGATGGCGGCGATGCGGCGGGCCATCTCCTGCACCCAGCGGACCTCATCTTTCGTCATAGGGCGGCCCAGCAACTTTTCCTCGCGGTAGGAGAGCCATTTCTTGATGACCTGGTAGCCGCCGATGGTGTATTCCCAAACCCGCAGCGGGATGTTCTTCCAGTAGGCCACATCGTTCAGGTAGACGTCGCAGGTGCGGTCGCCGAGCATTATGTCGCGTTCCTCGGGTGTGTAGTCGCGTTCGATGAGTCTGCCCTTCCCCGGCATGGTGACGCCGCCTTTGCCCGCGTGGCCCCAGCCGGCAGTCACGGCGAGGTCCTTGGTTTCATCGAGAGCCTTGCCGTCCACGCGCGTGGGCACCCCGATTCTCTGTAGGGGCGGGCCTTGTGCCCGCCCGGCTAGGGCGCCCACAAGGGGCGCCCCTACATCGAACGGCGTCTCCGTGTCGAGCAACGCGGCGACCTTCCGCCCCAGCGCCGCCGAAGCCAGCAGCAATTCTTTCGAGTCCGGTAGCGGGATGCGCGGCCAGGCTTGGCGGAGCGCATCGGCGTTTTCGTGTCGATAGGTGGGTGTGTGCAGAATAGCGAGAACGTGCTGGAACAGGTCGGCCGGGCCCGCACCGAGGTTACTGAGGAAGGCCGCGGAACGCTCCGCTAGATTCGGATAAACCTTTTGCTTTGCGGGTCCAGGGGTCAACGAACCTTGCGGTTGGTCAACCTTCAGCAGCAGGGGAAACAGGTTCGCTCCCCGCTCGACAACATGCAGGCTACATAGGAACCGCGATACTAAAGGCGGGTCAAATTTCTTCCGATTCTGCTGGACGGCCGCTAGCCAAAAGTTATCATCGGTCACGTGTGGGAAATAGTCAGGGCGGTTGCGATCTATCAGGCTAGTTTCGGGCTCCCAATAGAGCCACCGCGTGTCGAATGGCCTGTAACAGTACGACACGACGTTCTGCGGTAAGAAGCCCCGCCGGCGAAGATGGTCACGAGCCACCTCAGCCT
>Ga0208038_1000911_pt1 | contig 18661 bp, 12 predicted proteins | sample June2015DPH_16_1_FD_184714 | JGI IMG/M metagenome (GOLD analysis project Ga0208038, IMG submission 184714) | Peatland microbial communities from SPRUCE experiment site at the Marcell Experimental Forest, Minnesota, USA - June2015DPH_16_100... | ecosystem: Environmental > Terrestrial > Soil >...
GGCAAGCTTGCCCTGGCCCTGAAGACAAAAACAAAAACCTTCCTGAGAAGGAAAAACTGTCAGGTATGTGCCCGGTCTGAAATGTCAGGTATGTCCCCGGCCGCACACACAAGCGACCTACGACAACTTATCTTCGCCGGGCAACAACCGCTGAAGGACGAGCCGGGCCCCGGTGTCGTCGCCACAGTTGACGCATATCAGGCCGTTCTCGGGAGGCGCACCTTGCTCGCGGAACTCCGCATCATCGGTACTGGCACTCAGAGTAGCGAGGGCGCTTCGATCGTGTGAATCGCTTGCTTCGGCGGCAAGCGAGCTACCTCCCATTTGAGTTCATTACGCTCAGCTACGTTGTAGTGTTGATTTTCTCATCGGTTTAAGCGTAATGGCCGAGGCGCGAATCAAGCGTCTCGGAGCCAAATTCCGGGGTTCCGGGCGAGTTACCGGCCACACGGAAATAACCAGTTGATCAACAGGGCGGCACACCACCTTTCCGCACGGCCGAACTGACCTCTCAACATAAATTCAACAGAAATCGACGAGGCACTCATCGAGGATCAGATCGGTCCTGATATGTCGGAAGTTTGCGTTTGGGTGAGGGGGTAATTTGAAGAGACGTTTCCTCAGAGGCCGAAGCTCTCGAGTATTCTGCCTGGTTGCGGTGCCCTTCGACTTCGCTCAGGGTTGGCTATTGAGGTTGTACCATTCCATCGACCGGCGCAACGTCTTATCGATCGGCGGCGCGGCTTATGGATCGGCGCTAGTGGGGTGGGGTGGCGTACTTGCCTGCCTTGACCCATAGCCAGTCGCCGCCGTCGGTGATGCTGGCGGGGTTCTTCACAACATAGAGCAGCACCGTCGTCGGCGCGAAGCATTCCCGGTAGATGTCCGCCGTGGCCTCTCCGGCCTGCCCGAAGTAGGCATCCATGCGAAACTTTTTGGGAACGTTGCCGACGCGGAAGACGCCGTTGTGGCCGGGCGATGCGATCTCGTGCAGTCCTCCGCCCTTGAAGGTAGCGCGGCCGTCGTTGGCAATGTTTTCGGTATAGCTGGGCGAGGGCTCGGTGAGCACATCAAGGTCGACAGCGACCTGAAACCCGCTGGCGAGGGGCTCCATGGTGCCTGCGTGGACAACCCGGAAGATCATGGAGCAGGAGTTTTGCGAACCGCCGCCTCCGGCGTAGATTGCGTTCACATAGTTCTGGCCATTGTCTCCGGTGAGCGCGGCGATCTCATCGGTCTCACCCGGCGGGCGCGAGGGAGCGGCGGCGGCCAGATCGGCCATGGTGTGACAGTTTGCCGGGAGGGCGAATTCAGACGCCGGCGGCGGGCCGAGAGTGAGAGACGTAACCTCGGTCATGGTGATGGGGGCGCCACCGGGCGGAAGGAGCTGAGCCTTCACGACCATGCCGGTTTTGGTATCCACCCAGGCCTTCATAGCGCCGTCGGCGGTGGGTGCGGTTTGGACAATGCGGGTCGAGAATCCGTGGAGGGTTTCCACGCCCACCTGCTTGAGGCCGGGCTGGTTGAGGTCGTCAGCGCCGGCGAAGGGATCGCCCCAATCTCCAGTGAAGTTCGCCTTGATGCAGGCGACGTCGGTGTGCACCGGGTCCCAGGTGTACTTCACCATCTTCTGGAGATCGTAGAAGGTGCGGATATTCGAAAAGCCTCCCGCGACGGGCGCGGGGGTGCGCTCGTTGACGACGGCCTTCGAATCAAGCCGGTAAGTGTTTACGACGGTGACGGGCCCGGCCATGGTGTTGTTGGCGGTGACGGAGTAGGCGGTTGGGGCGGGCGTGGTTTGCGCCGTCAATAGCCCGATGTTGGTCAGGAGAACCATGCCGGAGCCGCATACAGCAAGTCCGCGTATGAGCATTGTTTTGTCCCTCCCATGCCGGCGTTCGTTGCGCAGAGCTGGCCCCCGGAAGCCGGAGAAGCCAATATAGCAGCGAAGAAGCATGAAAAGGCCAGCAAAAACGAGTGGAACCGCCGGGAGAAAGAACAGGCTCAGCCAGGTCAAGAGGGGAACTCAGGACGCTTACGGCACACCGGCGGTGCCTTTGCCGGGACCAAAAAGACACGATTTACCCACCTTGCGGGTTCCGAGTGTGTGGCCGCCAAACCGAAACTGGGCTAACTGTTGATAAACCCCTTACCAGGAACTGGGCCTGCGCGATCTGGTAGTCGCATAGACATCAAGGTCTGGGCGCTACCCCAACTCATAACTCCTGGTCGAGTAGCCCCGGGGAATTTCACCCCGAGGCCCTCACAGAACCGTGCTTGAACCTCTCGATTCACACGGCTCTTCATAGCCGTAGCTTGTCTCTTGCGAGAGCAAGCCGCCTCGGGAGATTGAGGCTCCTCCTGGTTGCCCAGTTGGCCAAACCCTCCATCGAGCTATGTCATCCTCTTGGCTCCCCGTCCGTTACAGACGCTTCAACGCTACTACAGGATGATCCGCCATCTTCAAGTGCATCGATATTTCCCTTTTCGTGGGTCGCACTTATAGGTTTTCTCTTAGCATCACTTGAAGACTTCCCATGTTCCGCCTATCCGCCTCGTTGGCAAGCTCAGGCCACCTCTCATGCCGGATGCCGCCCCGCCCGTAAACAGGTTTCGTCGGAGCTTGTCCCGCAGTAGTGATAACGCCACGGTTTTGACATCGCCTGATAGGTTTCGACACTTCAACGGTGGTTCCCTTGCGGTCCTCTTCTTGCCTGTCACCTGACCCAGTCATCGCCGGGCCTTTTCCTTCCGCGCTCACGACCGTGGCTTTGGGCCACAGCCGCCGAAAGGTGGTTTGAAGTCCGCTCCTGTAAGCCGACTTCGAGGGGCCGCCCCTCATCGGATAAGCAGTTACGCGCTAATCGGCTTCTCAGCCTTTCGCGCTCATGGCGCACAATCACCGCCTAACCGGACATTACCCGAAAAATGGGTTATCTCCGGATCGACGACCAACCGCCCGGAACCCTGAAGGAAGGACGAACGGCGTGCCTCACTGAAAGCCATGCCCTGTGTTGTCAACTGACTTCCAACTCTCGAATGATCCGCATCGGGCCGCGTCGTCAATCCCGGCATCAGGATTGAGAGTTTTTGCGCCCAATCAAGGGGCTCCTGCGACAGCCACCATTGCGGCAGACTAGACGACCCTTTGAGGCGAAGGGAGGAATTGGGCAGGGATGACCTCGATCAAGAAATCCATTGGGTCGCGAGCCGGTTGCTCGCGCCTCCTGAATCATCTTCCTCGCTGCCGATCCATCTGCTACCTTGGAGCGGGGTAAAGCAAACCCTGTCGCAACTGTGAAAGATTGCGTCCGGGTAACAGCAATGGATCTCATTGATCGGCTTGCGGAGCACAAGACGCTGGGCACGGCGCCGAGGGAGGAACTTGTCTGGCTGGCTACGCACGGGACACTGCGTCACCTCGAAGCCGGCGAGGTGCTGTCTCATAAAGGCAAACCGGTTGAGGGCCTCTACGTTGTGCTCTCGGGCCACGTTTCGCTGTCGGTCGATCGCGGCTCCGGGCCACAGAAAATGATTGAGTGGCGTACGGGCGATGTGTCCGGAGTGTTGCCTTACTCGCGGCTGACGAGTCCGCCGGGAGACGCCGTTGCAGAGGAACCCACCGAGATTTTGGCGCTGCCCAGGGATGAGCTCCAGGCGCTGACGCGCGCGTGTTTTGAGATTACATCTATCTTGGTCCACACCATGCTCGATCGCGCGCGGCTCTTTACGTCCAGCGACCTGCAGAACGAGAAGATGATCTCGCTGGGCAAGCTCTCCGCGGGGCTGGCTCATGAGCTGAATAATCCCGCTTCTGCCATTGAGCGCAGCGCGGCGCTGCTCGAGGATCGGCTGGAAGAGTCTGAGACGGCGACACACGCATTGGGTGCTGCCCGGTTGAGCGACGCGCAACTTGCCGCCGTGGATGCAATTCGGGCGGCCTGTCTGGCGAAGGTGCCGCTGGGAGTACGGTCGCCCGTCCAGCAGGCTGATCGAGAGGAAGCGATTGCCGACTGGCTCGCCGATCATACACTCGACACGGCCGGCGCAGAAGCGCTTGCTGATACTCAGGTCACATTTGAGGCGCTCGACCAGCTTGCGGCGACCGTGCAGGGACCTACGCTGGACGCGGTGTTGCGCTGGGCTGCGGCGGGATGCGCGGTACGCAATCTGGCTTCGGAGATTCAGGAAGCGGCGATGCGCGTCTCCGGTCTCGTAATGGCCATCAAGGGATTCACGCACATGGATCAGGCCATGGTGGCTGAGCCGGTGGAGCTGGGACCCAGCCTGGGGAACACAGTCACCGTACTCAGGGCAAAGGCGGGGCAGAAATCGGCGGCTGTCGCGATTGAACTGGAGGCCGGCCTGCCGCGTGTGCGTGGGTTCGCGGGCGAATTGAACCAGATTTGGGGAAACCTGATTGATAACGCGCTGGACGCGATCCCGGATGGCGGCCGCGTGGAAGTGAAAGTAAACCGTGAAAGTCAAGGCGTCGTGGTGCGCGTGGTCGACAACGGACCAGGCATCCCCGCGGCGATCCGCGAAAACATCTTCGACCCGTTTTTCACGACCAAGCCCATGGGTCAGGGCACCGGGCTTGGCCTGGACATTGTCCGGCGACTGGTTCGCCACAACGACGGCACGATTGACGTTGAGTCGCAGCCAGGCCGGACGGAATTTCGGGTCACGCTGCCAATTGCCGAGACCCATAGCGACGGAGTTCCACGATGAACAAGCCTGTTCTGCTCATTGTGGATGACGATCCGCAGGTGCTGGCTGCGGTGCGTCGCGATCTTCGCTCCCGTTACAGGGAGAACTACACAGTGATGAGCTCGGCATCGGGTGAAGAGGCGCTGAATGCCATTCGCGAACTGAAGAGGCGCGGGGACTCGCTGGCCATGTTGATTTGCGATCAGCGCATGCCCGGCATGATGGGCAGTGAGGTGTTGGCGAAATCGCGTCCGATCTACCCGCTGGCGCGCAGAGTTCTGCTCACGGCTTACTCGGATATCGACGCAGCGGTGAAGGCGATCAACGAAGCGCACCTTGACCACTATCTTTCCAAGCCGTGGGATCCGCCCGAGGAACGTCTGTTCCCGGCGGTTGATGATCTGCTGGATGCGTGGCAGGCCGAGTATCTGCCGGAAGCGAAGGGACTGCGGCTGGTGGGCTATCAGTGGTCTCCTCAATCCCACGCCATCAAGGATTTTCTGGCCAGCAACCTGATTCCCTATCGCTGGCTCGAGGTGACGCGCGATGCCGACGCGCGCGCGCTGCTGGATGCAGCCGGCGTGAGCGCCGAGGAACTTCCGGCGCTGTTCTTTGACGATGGAACGCCGGTGCTGCGCAATCCCGATCCGCGGCAAGTAGCAGAACGACTGGGCAAGCCGATGACGGCCGCCTTCGATGTCTACGATCTCGCGATCGTCGGAGCCGGACCCGCCGGCCTCGGCGCCGCCGTGTACGGCGCGTCAGAAGGGTTGCGAACGATTTTGCTGGATCGGCATGCGCCAGGCGGTCAGGCGGGCACAAGCTCGCGGATCGAAAACTACCTCGGATTCCCGGCAGGCGTCAGCGGCAGTGAGCTGACGCGGCGCGCAATTTCTCAGGCACAACGGCTCGGCGCGGAGTTTCTGGTGCCGCTCGAAGTGACCGGGATGTCGATCGAGGGCGGATACAAGCGGCTCACGCTTGCCGACGGCCGCCAGATCGTAACGCGGACGTTGCTGGCCTGCACGGGAATGTTTTATCGCGAACATCCCGCGCCCGGCATTGCGGAACACACGGCCGCCGGAGTGTATTACGGTGCGGCAACCACTGAGGCGGCCGCCTTTCGCGACCGGCGTGTGCTCGTTGTGGGCGGCGGAAACTCGGCGGGCCAGGGTGCTATCTATCTGGCGCGCCACGCAAAGGAAGTGGAGATTGTGGTGCGCCGCGACGGCTTGCGCGACACGATGTCGCAGTACCTGATCGAACAGATCGAGAAGACGCCCAACATCCGCCTTCGCCCCTGCACTGAAGTCGAGCGCGTCGAGGGCGAGGGCCACGTTGAAAGGGTCACGCTCAAGTCGTTCGCCGATGGATCGACGCGCACGGAGCAAGCCGATGCGCTCTTTATCTTCATCGGCACGCGCCCCAGAAGCGACTGGCTCCCTGCCGAGGTACTGCGTGACGCCAAGGGGTTTGTGCTCACGGGGCGGGACCTGATGGCGGCTCCTGGGTACGCGCGCATCTGGAAGGAGCGGCGCGATCCGCTTATTCTGGAGACCAGCGTGCCCGGCGTGTTTGCCGCGGGAGACCTTCGCGCCGGTGCGATGAATCGCGTGGCGTCAGCTGTTGGCGAGGGGTCGATGGTGGTACGGCTTGTGCACGAATACCTGGCGCTGACCTGAACCGCAGCGGACGGCCTCCTAATGCAAGCGCTGCGACATGGCTTACGATTTTGCGGAGCGTGGCGGAGTTCTCGTTACACCAAAGTCTCGACGAGACTCTCCATTCCTCAGTGAAATGGCCAGTTGCTGAGCAGTGTGAAGGAAGCGCTCAAATCCGTAATTGGGCAGATTCACCCTGAACACAATTCAATTGGCATCCGCTTCCTCAACTGTGGCGGTCATGGGAATGAACGTGTCTACCTTAGTCATCTTGAACAGTACGAAGCAAAGTAAAGCGAGCAGAGCCTGCGGGCAAGAGGTACTCGGCCTTACCGGCAGGGCGCGCCTGCTTGAGGCACGCCCTGACTCCTCGTCCATCAATGATGGTGCAGCGGTGCGGGGTTGTCTCCGGGAACGTAGTTGCGCAGTGCGTCGTACTTAGTCACCTGCTCGGCGGAAAGCAGAGCGCGCTCGCGGACGTGCGCGGTCAAGTGCAGCGCGCGCAACTGCCCCTGCAGGTTGGCGATTTCTTCGGTCAGTTGCCGCACTTTGTCTGCATCGGCGTGTTGGTCGCGAAAGATGGCATCAAGTTCATCTTCGCGGGCGAGGAGCTGTGTGCCTAGCGCCTGCGCTTTCGCATGTACGTCGTCGAACAGTGCGCGCGTGGCGGCGAGCTGATCGGGCGAGAGCCCGAGTTTGTCGGCGATGTCCAGGACATGCCGCGGGCCGGGATAGTGGTTGAGTTCGGCGTCCTTCGCAAACCCCATGCCTTCGCCGTTCAAGTATTGACTGCGCTGTTCGTCCGGCACCCCTGATTTGTTCATCGCGGCATGGGCTTCGTTCGAGCCGGTCATCTGCGGACAATCGTGGTGGACTTCCTGGGCCGCTGCGGGAAGGCCCGACAGCGCGAGTGCAAGCACAACATTGGTAACTTTCATTTGGACGCTCCTCGTTTGAGTTTCCGCCCCATTCCGGTGGAAGAAGGCGGAGCGAGTGGGGCCACGACCGGCGAATCTCCGGCTGCCAGCTTATCCAGGAGGTGGGCGCACTCGCCAGGAGCGGTGCGGCCCAGTTGGTCGTCCCAGCGCCGGATCACCGCTTGCAGCATCCGGCAAAGCTGCGCGATTTCCACCTGCCGTTGGCGCAGCTCGCGCAGCTTGGTCGAGGCCATCTCACGCACGCTGCGGCAGGGTACGCCGCCACTCTGACGGACGCGCAGCACACGCGCCAGCTCATCGACGCTGAAGCCGATGCGCAGTGCGCTGCGGACCACCTGCACGCGCTCCAGCGATTCGGCCGGATAACAGCGGTACCCATTGCTCGAACGCGGTGGCGGCGACAGCACACCCTTTTGTTCGTAATAGCGCAGTGTGTCGGTACTCACCCCGGCGCGCGACGCCAGCTCACCGGAACGAAGCAGTTGACGGTTCGCCTGCATGGTTTCTCACTCCTGCTCAATGTAATCCCCCGAACTGGTTCGGAGGTCAAGGGCTTTTTTGCAGCGGGTTCGCGCTCATCGCATCGCTTTGGATGGGTGCTTCGTCGGGACCTGGCCGCCAAGTCGGCAAACTGGAGGTGTGGCTACCCGAAAATCGTGGCGATTATTGGCGGATGACCGGCAACCCGGAAATAACCAGTTGATCAACACCTGCGGCGGCGCCTCGTCGGTCTTCCTTATGTCGTTTCGCGTTTACCGGCGGCCCTGCCCTGCCCTTTGACGAGCCCGAATTTCCTGGCTGGAGATTCCTTCTCGCTCTTGGGTGGCTTCTTTCTTGGCCGCCCTTTTTCACCGATGCGGACAAATCGTCTGGCGCTTTGGAGGGAATGAGTCTTCGCGGCAGGATAGGGGCATGAAGATCATCTCGAGCAACATCCACGTTCCTTTCTTCGAACTTCCACTGGAAGTCCGCTTCCTTTACTGGCTAGGTGCCACGTGCGCACTGCACGAACTCGGCTCCTGGTCACCAACCACTAATGATTTCACCGCTGCGCTGGCGTGTATCTGGGATGGAGAGCAATTCACTCCTGCGGATGCAGCCGATTTTCCACGCATGTCGAAGCGTCTGCTCCCTCTTCTCGCCAAGTTCGCACCGAGGCATGAGCTTCCGCTGTTCAGGGCAAGAAGGACGCGCTGGAATCGTTGCGCATAGACCGTTGACAACCGCTTTTACCACTGACCGGGTATTGCGACCTCGCGATACTCGGTCGTCTTTCTCAGGGTGCAGCCGCTTCCGCGTATACTGCCAACGTGTCTAAGACACCTGATAAACGCCGGCGCGGCGATCTCGAGCTGTTCGTGCTCGCTCTGATCGATGATGGGGTTTCGACGCCATACGCGTTGCAACGGGCGGCCGGGCTCTCCCCCGGGGCGACAATTCCGGTGTTGCGCCGGTTGCTTCAAGGTGGCTTGGTGCTCGTCGGCAAGAGCGGTGCTCGAGGCCGCATGGCTCATAAGCTCTCTACGGCTGGTCGCCAACGGCTGAAGGTTGGCTGGAAAGAACTGGTCGCCGAAGAGCCAAGTTGCAACCTCGACGCCGATCTGCGCGTAGCATTGCTTGCGCTTTTCGTCGGCGGGTCCCGGCGATCAGCTGTCGATTTCCTTCGCAAATCTGCGGCGCGGAACCTGGAGTCTCTGCGTTCAATCGAAGATCTCGATTCTTCGGCACCGCTCACACCCCTTGCACTCCAATACAAGAAACTCCGCGCAGCATCGGCAAAAGCCCTGATCAAGGCGGAGGCCGCTGCGATGATTTCCACGGCCCAATCTTTGGCGCGTATCGCAGGCCCTGGACAACCTCGTGACCGGCATCCAAAGTCCCGCGTAGACCTGTACCAAAAGGCTCAGCGGCGTTAATGGCTTTGCATAAGGCAGGGCACGCTTGAGGCTGCTTGCAGCGCGAGCCTGATTCAGTGCCAAACTCGCGAGAGTTCAGACCTGCTTGATACCGCTCGTTCGAGATTTTGAAATCATGACTTTTTCTGAGGCGTGCAGATCACTACCCGATTTTGTCTGTCTGTTTCTGGTGCCTGTTTTGGTGCATGTTCGTTCCCGAATTCCATGCAACTCGGCGCAGCATCATGCAACAGGGTATTTCCCAGTAGCTATTGAAAATAATGGAGTTATACAGCATTTTGCAGGATTGTGCAGCGGCGTGCAAATGGCCAAAAACTGACTATGAATCAGTAGGTCGGGAGTTCGAATCTCTCCGGGCGCACCATTTCCCACTTCACCGAAGTTGGATCGGAAGTTCCCCGCCGCGGCGGGTCTCCGGGCGCACCATTCTTCTCTTGAGAGTTCTGTAGAATCGCCCCGGCTTTTCTCGCGCAACTCCCGTTGCGGAAACGCTTTAGACGCCGCTGTACGCCGAGAAACCGCCGTCGATGGGAATGACGACACCGGTGACGAACTCCGAGGCCGGCGAGAGCAACCAAAGCACCGCGCCGAATAAGTCTCCCGGTTCGCCAAAGCGCGCCATGGGCGTGTGCGCGATGATCGACTTGCCGCGCGCGCTCAATTCGCCCGTCTCTTTATCGAGCAGCAGAAAGCGATTCTGGTTGGTGAGGAAGAAGCCCGGAGCGATGGCGTTCACGCGGATTTTCGGCGAGTATTCCTGCGCCATGTGCACCGCCAGCCACTGCGTAAAGTTGCTCACCGCAGCTTTGGCAGCCGAATACGCCGGGATACGCGTGAGCGGCCGGAAGGAGTTCATTGACGAGATATTCAGGATGGTCCCGTAGCCCTGCGCGGCCATGATCTTGCCGAAAGCCTGGCTGGGCAAAATCGTGCCCAGAATGTTCAGCTCGAAGACCCAGCGCAGCGCGTCGGCCGGCAGATCGAAGAACTTCAGCTCGCTGCCGGTCGTGGCCTGGGGCTTGTTGCCGCCGGCGCCATTCACCAGGCAATCCAGCCCGCCCAGACGACCGACAACTTCCTGCGCGGTCTGCGCCACACTATCGCGGTTGAGCACGTCGCACTGGAAAACCGAAACGTGCTCGCCCTGCTCACCCATCCGTTCGACGGCAGCTTTGCCCGCCTCCGGATTCACGTCGAGAATAGCGACCTGAGCGCCGCAGCCAGCCAGCGCGCTGGCGATTTCGCTGCCCAGAATGCCGGCGCCGCCCGTGATGGCGACGGTTCGTCCGGAGAAGTCGTACATCCTCGTCAACTCCGCCAGGTCAAACGCAGCCCGATGCGTTACTCCTGCTTCGTGTGCAGCTTCCATCACCGCCGGTCCTGCCATATCGCACCCTTTCCTTTGTCCCTCGCGAAACCAGCCCCACTTGCCAGCCAAAGGGACGCTCAACGATAGGGTTTCGCGAAATGGGCATTGATCACGGTGAGTGGTGTCACACGCGCGTGTATGCCAAATCACGGTGTCACGCCGCGATTCGATGTATCAGCTAAAGAGGAAGACCAAAAAAGGGGTGTTTGGATGCTTCTCGAGTTGAGTGTGCTGCCCAAGGGCAAGGCCCATCATGCCAGCGATTCTGCCGTCGACCTGGGCAAAATCATCGATGCCAGCGGCCTGTACCATCAGACAAAGAACAAAGGCGAAGTACTCGAGGGCACGTGGGAGCAACTGATGGCCGTGGCCAAGAAGTGCCACGACGAAGCCATGAAGACCCACCAAAAATTTGTGACCGTGATGCGCGCGGTGGATGGTCCCGACGTGACCCCCTGTTCGCATGCGCCGGCCGATTGCGCCGCGATGAAAGAGCTCCTTGAAGATGACGGCGATTGGTTGATTCCATAAGAAAAGCGGAGCCGCTAGCGCTCCGCTCTTCCGTTTCTTAGATCGATCGACCCGTTAATAAAGCCGGAAGTCGACCTCGATGGTAATCATCACCGGCACCGGCGTCTTGCCGTCCTTCATGGCCGGCCTGAATTTGTACTGGCGAATCGCTTCAACAGCTTTCTCGTCCAACCCCATGCCCAATGCCCGTGCAACGCGGATATTCTGCGGATTGCCCTGCGCATCGACGATGAGCGAGATGAGGCATAGGCCCTGATACTTGGCTCGCCGCGCTTCGTCGGAGAACTCGGCCTCCACGCTATGGACCACCTCCGGAGCCGAAATCCTGCCGCCGACCTGGTACACGCCGCCGCCTGCGTTGCCGCCATATCCCGGGCCGTATCCGTTCCCGCCCCCGGGACCCATGCCGCCGCCGCTGCCCGTTCCCATGCCTGCGCCGTTTCCTGAGCCGGCCGAGGCCAAAGTCACGTTGGCCGACTCCTTCATGCCGATCATCGGCATATTCATGTTGTCGGGCAGTTGAATGTTCTTTTGCACGTTGATGGTCGGTGGATCGGGCAGCTTGGGCTTTTCAATCGTCTGCGGTTGCGGGGGCGTTATCGTATCCTTCGCCCTCTCCGGCAGCTTGCCCTTGTTGGCTTCAACGATGCTCCGGTCGCCGCCGCCACCACCCCCGCCGGCCAGTGTGTCGGACTTGGGCATTTTGTAATCGCCCACATCGATATTCGTCGCCTGCACGGTTGGATTCACGATGTTGTTGATCGCGCGAATGCCCAGCCAGATTGCCAGAAGCAGGATGGTAATGTTGAAGGTCGTCGAGATCCCGATGGCCCACGGATTTGCCTTTACGGCCATCCGGTCCGGTACCGGAATAGGCTTCGAGGTCAGCTCTAGAGGCGGCAGCTTCACCGGGAAAAACACGTCCTGGACGCGCTCCCAAAGGCTTGCCCAAATGGGCTCCTCCTTGAAAGCCTTCCCAAGGAAAGAGTCCAGTTCGTGGCCGGTCATTGGAACCGAAGCTCCCTGGTCGCCCTTTTCTTCCGATGTCATGTATAGATCGCTTGCCTTCTCTCCGGTGCCCTTCCCGGCCGTTCCTGCCTGCCCGGACGCGAGTTCGTCCGTCAACAGGCCCATCAGTTCATTATGCTTGACCGTGCTAGCCTTTGTCTCGGCTCCAAAACCGCCTTCAGTCCCCGCCTCCGATTTCTCATAGTCCGCCAGCTTCAGGACTTCCATACGCAATAGACGGTGGCTGGGTTCGGTTTGTTACCGGGAAAAATGGCCCTCATTTGTTTACACTGATCCTTGAACAAGTTTGCATCCTTGAACGGAGTCCCGATGTCCCCTGCGCCGGAGTTGAAGGCGACCCTCACCCTGCCCCAAACCGCCTTCGCGATGAAAGCCAATCTGCCGCAGAATGAGCCGCTTCGACTGGCCCGGTGGACCGAGCTCCGTCTCTATGAAGAGATGCGCAAAGCCGGCCGCGGGCGGCCTGTCTACCTGCTGCACGACGGCCCTCCCTACGCCAACGGGCCTATCCACCTGGGGCACGCCCTCAACAAGGGCCTGAAGGACTTCGTGGTCAAGTCTAAGACGATGGCCGGATTCGACGCCCCCTACGTTCCCGGCTACGACTGCCACGGGCTGCCCATCGAGATCAAAGTCGACGAGAAACTGGGCCACAAAAAGCTGTCCATGCCCGTGCCCGCCGTCCTTGAAGCCTGCCGCGCCTACGCGCAGAAATACGTCGATCTGCAGACCGAGCAGTTTGAGCGCATTGGCTGCTTCGGCCGCTGGCAGGCGCCCTACAAGACCATGGCTCGCGACTACGAAGCCCACATCCTGGAGGCTTTTTACGGATTCCTAGAGAAGGGCTTTGTCTATCGCGGCCTCAAGCCGGTTTACTGGTGCATCCACGACCGCACCGCGTTGGCCGAAGCCGAGGTCGAGTACGCGAACCACACCAGCCCGTCGATCTACGTGCGCTACCGGCTGACATCCGATCCAGCCGCCATCGCTCCCGCGCTCGCCGGGCGGCAGGTTTCGACGATCATCTGGACCACGACCCCATGGACGCTGCCCGCGTCGCTGGCCGTCGCCTTCCACCCTGATTTTGACTATGTGGCGCTGGAGGTCGAATCCGGCGAGGCCTTCATTGTCGCCGCCGCACTCGCTGCCCAGGTCACTGCAGCCTGCAAGCTCAGCCCCACCAAAGAACTCGCACGATTCAAGGGTGCGGCCCTCGACCGCGTCACTTTCCAACATCCCTTCCTTGAGCGCTCCATTTTGGGAGTGCTAGCCACCTACGTCACGGCCGACACGGGCACCGGCGCGGTGCACACCGCACCCTCGCATGGCGCCGACGACTTCTATACCGGCCAGCGCTACAGCCTCGATCCCACCTCCCGCGTCGATGCGGGCGGGCACATCCACGTCGATCCGGATTCCTGGCATAGTGCCCAGCCACCGGCTTACGACGGACTGAACGTGTGGAAGGCGAATCCAATCATCGTCGCCATGCTCGAAGAGCGCGGCGCACTACTGGGTGGCTCTCAGCTCGAGCACTCCTATCCCCATTGCTGGCGCTGCCACCATCCCGTCATCTTCCGCGCGACAGAGCAGTGGTTCATCTCTCTCGATACACCGATCAAATCAGTCCAAAACGAGGAAAAGACCTTCCGCCAGCTGGCTATCGAGGAGATCGACAAAGTTGTCTGGGACCCGGCGTGGGGCAAGGAGCGAATCACCAACATGATCGCCACGCGCCCCGATTGGTGCATCAGCCGCCAGCGCATCTGGGGCGTGCCCATTGCCGTTTTCATGTGCGAAGGCTGCAACCAACCCATCATCGACGCGGCCCTGAACGGCAAGATCGTCGGATTGTTCGAGCGCGAAGGCGCCGAGGCATGGCATACGACTCCGCTTGAATCCCTTTTGCCGGCCGGCGCCAAGTGTGCGCACTGTGGCGAGACCAGCTTCCGCAAGGAGACTGACATCCTGGACGTCTGGTTTGACTCCGGCGTGAGCTGGCTGGCCGTGTGCGAGTCGGACCCGGATCTTAGTTCGGCCTACAAAGCATTCCAAAACCAGGACGGCTCGAACGGCGCGAAGCCGCCCGAGGTTCTATATCTTGAGGGCGGCGACCAGCACCGCGGATGGTTCCACTCGTCGCTATTGACTTCAGTGGCGCTGCGCGGCCGTGCTCCTTACTCGCACGTGACTACCGCCGGCTGGACCCTCGACGAGCAGGGCCGCGCTATGTCGAAATCGCTCGGCAACGGCGTCGATCCCGTGGACATCGCCAATCGCATGGGCGCCGAGATCGTGCGCCTCTGGGTCGCTTCGGTCGATTTCCGCGAAGACATGGCCGCCAGCGAGAACCTGATGCAGCGTTGCGCCGAGCTCTATAAAAAGCTCCGCAACACCTTCCGCTTCCTGCTCGGCAATCTGCACGGCTTTGTCCCGGCGCGCGATCGCGTCGCCGAGGCCGAGCTCCTGCCGCTCGACCGTTACATGCTGGCCCGCACGCGCGACCTTGCGGAAAAGATTCTCGCCTGGTACGAGGCCTTCGAGTTCCATCGCGTCTACCAGGCGGTGAACGAGTTTGCCATCGTGGACTTGAGCGCCTTCTATCTCGACGTGCTCAAGGACCGCATGTACACTTTCGCGCCCACAAGCCAGGCGCGCCGCTCCGCGCAGACTGTGCTCTGGCAAATCACCGAGGCTCTTGTCCGGCTGGTCGCGCCCATCCTCACCTTCACCGCCGACGAGATTTGGGAACACCTGCCCGCGGTCGAAGGTCGCCCGATCAGCGTCCATCTCGCGCTGTTTCCCAAGCCGGAAGAGATCTTTTCCAGCGAACCCGCGCCTGTTCTCGCCGAGTGGCAGCAGCTCTTTGATATCCGTGACAATGGCCTTCGCATCCTCGAAGAGGAGCGTCAGGCAAAGCGTATCGGGAAAGCTCTCGAAGCTAAGCTGTTCATCACTATTGACAAGGACGGGGATGTCCTCCTGCAAAAACACCGCTTTAGCCTGAAGGAACTTTTCAATGTTTCCGAGGTCGAGATCGTCCCAAGAGCAGCCAGCGATTTGCGAGATGCAGTAATGGCGAATCCAAGCACTCATTGGGGAGCAACGATGCAGCCCGGTAACGGTACAAAATACCTCTATAGAGTTGACGCGGTTCCCGCCAGCGGCTCGAAATGCGCGCGCTGCTGGAACTTCATGCCCGAGGTCTCCAGCTACGGCATCTGGAACGACGTCTGCACGCGCTGCCAGTCGGCGCTGCGCGAGATGGGCATCGAACCACCACAAGCTGACGCGCCGCCGCCGGAGGCCAACGAGTGAGCTGGCTAACAAACTGGCCTCGCCCTCGGCGACTGCCGTGGTTGTTGCTGATTTCGGCATTAATAATCGTCGCCGACCGCCTGACCAAGAACTGGATCTCCGCGCACATCCCTCTCGGCGGAGCGATTCCGATCATTCCGCGCTTCCTGCGCATCACGCATTGGACCAACGAAGGCGCGGCCTTTTCGCTGTTTGCCGATACTGCTTCGCCGCACGTCGTGCGCTGGGCGCTGGTCGCATTCACACTCGTCGCCGCACTGGTCATCTTCATCGTTTTAATCCGCCTCGGCAGCCACTTCACACTCACCACGATCGCTCTCGCGCTTATCCTCGGCGGAGCGCTCGGCAACGTTCACGACCGAATCGTCTACGGCTCGGTCATCGATTTCATTGAGATCCACATCTTCGCCTACCACTGGCCCGACTTCAATGTGGCCGACTCTTCCGTCGTCACCGGCGCCTGCCTGCTGCTGCTCGACTCGATACTTCCACGCAAGAAGACTGCGGCCTGACGCGGTCTGAGCGCGATGGGCGAGCACCCGAGCGTGATGGGTATAATTGGTCGGACCACGTAGCGCTACAAAGTTTCATCTCGGAGTCCGACAATATGTCTTCAACAAGTGGCGACCCCCAAGTTTTTTCCGCCATCGCGGCGCCCACGGACCGAATGACCTATCAGCGCTGGGTGATTTGCGCGCTCTTGTTTTTCGCCACGGTCATCGCTTATGTCGACCGCGCCGTGATCGCCAATCTCAAAAACACGCTCGAAGGCGTCATTCCGGGCTTGAACGATTACAAGTACGGGATCATCACGGTCGCGTTTCAGTTGGCCTACGGCATTGCGATGCTGGTCGCGGGAGGTCTGACCGACAAACTGGGCACGCGCAAGGCGTTCGCGATCGCTATTACTTTGTGGAGTGTCGCAGCCATGCTGCCGGGCGCGGCGTTTTCGGTCGCCAGTTTTGCGCTGGCCATGTTTCTGCTCGGTTTGGGCGAGGCAGCCAACTTCCCTGCCTGCATCAAGACCGTCGCAGAGTGGTTTCCCAAGCGCGAGCGGGCCTACGCAACCGGACTCTTCAACTCCGGCGCGAATGTGGGAAACATGGTGGCGCCGGTGGTGGTCGCGGTGTTCGTGGCCCTTTTCAGCAAATGGAGCGTGTTTGGGCCCGCGAGAGCCTGGCGGGGCTCATTCTTCGTCGCCGGCGCATTGGGCTTCGTTTGGCTTATTTTCTGGCTCATTGTCTATCGCCGGCCTGAGGAACAACCCCGCGTCTCCAAAGCTGAACTCGCGCTGATCCTCAGTGATCCCGGCGAGAAGATCGAGAAAGTTCCCTGGAGCCACGTAGTTCCGTGCAAAGAGGCATGGGCATTCGCAATCGGCAAGTTCCTCACCGATCCTATTTGGTGGTTCTATCTTTTCTGGATCCCTGGCTACCTGCAAACGACTTTTCATTTAAGCCTGTCACAAAGCAAGATTCCGGTGATGCTGGCCTATGCTATCTCGATCATTGGCAGCGTTGGTGGGGGCTGGATTTCGGGAGCCCTGATCAACCGTGGGATCACGCCGAATAAGGCCCGCAAGGGTACGATGCTGCTTTGCGTAGTGTGCATCGCACCCATTTTTGCCGCTCCGTTTATCCATCACCTGTGGTTCGTTGTGGCACTGCTGGGCCTGGCTACCGCCGGTCATCAGGGATGGTCGGCGACCTTATTCACCTTGCCGTCCGACATGTTCCCCAAAACTGCTGTAGCAAGCGTAACCGGCATCGGCGGCATGGCGGGGGCATTCGGCGGAGTTCTGCTGTTGTACAGCGCAGGAGCCATCGTTCAAGAAACACACAGTTATGTGACACTGTTTATCATCGCGTGCCTTGCCTACCCGCTGGCGCTGATCGTCATCCACGCCATCTCACCCAAGCTGGCCCCGGCACGTCTCAACTAGCTAGCTGTGAAACAATTAGAAAGCGGGCCACTCGATGTTTCATCGCCGGCCACCGGATCGTAAATGCCGCTGGCGGTCGAGAGAAGATGGCCCACCGCTCCGCAGCGCAACCCACGAGGCATCCATGAGGATTTCGCTCTCCTGTTTTTCTGCGCGCGCAAGATTTTGCGTCGCGGCTGCGCTTGCCGTCTTTGGTCTGTTCTCTCCCTACAAGGTTCTCGGGCAACGCCTGCCCACTACGGTCGTTCCCACGCATTACACGCTCAAGCTCACGCCCGACCTCAAAGCCGCAACTTTCTCCGGCGAGGAGGCGATCGAAGTAAACATCGGCCAGCCCACGCATTCGATCACTTTGAATGACATTGAGATCACCTTCCAGTCAGTGACCATCGTTTCCAACGGCTCGCAGCAGACGGGCACGGTGAGCCTCGACGCAACCAAACAGCAGACTACATTCACGTTTCCCAGCACCGTTCCCGCCGGCAATGCCACCATCAAAATTCGCTACACCGGCATCCTGAATAACGATCTGCGCGGCTTTTATCTGTCAAAAACCGCCAACCGCAACTACGCCGTTACGCAATTCGAGGCCACCGACGCGCGCCGCGCCTTTCCCTGCTTCGACGAGCCTGCCTTCAAGGCCAGCTACGACATCTCGCTGGTCATCGACGCCACCGACACCGCGATCTCGAACACCCCCATCGTGGCCGATACGCCGGGCCCGGACGCGAACAAGCACACGCTTGTGTTTGCCACGACGCCAAAAATGTCCACCTACCTTGTCGCCTTCCTCGTCGGCGATTTCCAGTGCACCGGCGGGCGCCAGGACAACGTGGACATACGCGTCTGCGCAACGCCCGACAAGGTTGCATTCACGCCCTACGCGCTTAATATTGCCAAATTTGTCCTGCACTACTACGACGACTACTTCGGCATTCATTACCCGCTCAAAAAGCTCGACCTCATCGCCATTCCCGACTTCGAAGCCGGCGCCATGGAGAACTTCGGCGCTATCACGTACCGGGAAACCGACCTCCTGCTCGATCCCAGGACTGCTACGGTCGCCGAAAAACGAGAAGTCGGTCTCGTTGTCGCGCATGAAATGGCCCACCAGTGGTTCGGAGACCTCGTCACCACGCAATGGTGGGACAACATTTGGCTCAACGAGGGCTTCGCCACCTGGATGGAGAACAAGCCCGTGGCTGCGATGCATCCCGAGTGGAACATTCCCGAGCTGGTCGCCGGCG
>Ga0208038_1000922_pt1 | contig 18482 bp, 20 predicted proteins | sample June2015DPH_16_1_FD_184714 | JGI IMG/M metagenome (GOLD analysis project Ga0208038, IMG submission 184714) | Peatland microbial communities from SPRUCE experiment site at the Marcell Experimental Forest, Minnesota, USA - June2015DPH_16_100... | ecosystem: Environmental > Terrestrial > Soil >...
CTTTACTTCCACTAGCTCCACAAACCAGGGCGCTTCAATCCCCAGAATCTGTCGGTACAGTTCACGATCTTGCATCCCCAGATTGTCGCATCCCGAGATCGTCACCCACTACAAAGTCGGAATTCCCCAACAAATAGATAAACGCAATAAGGAGAATCAGTAGAGAAGAATCGCGACCCAATACATCCCAGTCGGATACGCCGCATTGCGCGCGTAGCAAGCGCCGACCGCAAACTGCCGAACCCCCGGATCGCGCAGCAAACGCAACGCCCCTTGCGGCAGCACTTCCGGACGGCTCTCGGTGTAGGTGATAATTTTTCGATTGTCGTAAGCGGTTGCAAGCAGGCGGGCGTTCGGACGGCTCTCTCTGGCGAGCAAGCAGGCGGCCTCGTCAAGATGCGGCGGCGTGAGTTGACCAAGCTCCGGAAGCCCGGCCTGTTGTCGCATTTCGTCGACGGCCCAGCCCACTAACTTTTCGCTCTGCTCGGCGGAATACGACGGAACCTCGCGCGCGAAATCCTGGACCACGTATAGCCGGCCTTTGCTCCAGATGGCCGCGACGCCCGCGACATTGAATCCGCGATCGAGCAGGTTCTCGCGATGCGGGGCCGAGCGCATCAGGACTTCATTCGCGCCCGGAGCGCAAGTGGCGTAAGCGATATTCTCGCCGGCGCGGTCGATTTTCAGCGGGCTGACCTGGGCAATTCTTTCGAGCAGGGAGGGCTCGCCGGAAAACTGATGCTCCAGGCGTTCGCCCGCAATCATCCATCGCGCATGCGCTCGCGCCGCTTCGCGCAGACTTTCTTCCATGCGCAACGGCGGCGCGCCGGCGAGTTCGCGGCTTTTGTTTGCCGCTTCCAAAAGTTCGTTCTCGGCGGCGGAGTCCTCACCAGAGGCGGCTCCGGCCGCGGAGTTCGATGGGGGGGTGGGCAGCCTATTGCTAACGTCAGTGCGAGCGTCGTTACGAACGGCGGCGGCCGGCGGAGTTGTTTCCGCCGCGCAGGGACCAGGATTTACCGCCAACATCGCGAAAGAAAGAGCGAGGGCCCCGAGCATAATTTTGTGGGCGGCGCTTCGACGCGGGGATCGCCGGTAAAGTTCCGCTTTCCATCTGTCACGCTAGCCTCTAGAATTTAGATCGGCCACTTACGATGGACACCCTACTGCTGGTTACCGTGCTCGCCGGAACCCTTGTCCTGCTTGGGTTCTCAGCCGTTCTGTTGCGCCGCGCTTCGGCGGCTGCGCAAGTGGATGTAAAGGCGGAAGTTGCGGGTCAACTCGAAAGGCTCGGTGCTTCCCTTGGCCAGAAGTTCAGTGCCGCCACTGCCGATATGGCCAGTAGGCTGGAGCAGCTAGAGGCCAGCCATGAATAGCCTTTCGATACTGATGCTGGCCCTGGCAATTATTTCCGCCGCGCTGGGGGGCGTTGTCGCGTGGCTGGTTTTGCGGACCAGGTCCGCCGTGCTACGGGAGCAAGTATCGACTCTGGGGCAGACGCTAACGGCCGCACAAGAAGAACTCAAAACGGCCAACTTGGCCAACTCAAACCTGAGGGCTGAAGTCGCAGGACTCAATTCCACACTGCAAGAAGAGCGCAAAACGGGTGAGGAAAAGATCCGACTTCTGAACTCTGCGTCAGCGGAACTGCGTCCGGCTTTCCAAGCCTTGGCTGCGGACGCCCTAAAGAGCAACAACGAGTCTTTTTTGCAGATGGCGCTGACTCACTTGGAGAAGTATCAAGCCGAGGCGAAGGGCGACTTGGAGGCCCGCCAGAAGGCTGTCGAAAACCTAGTCACGCCGATCAAGGAATCTCTAACTAAGGTTGACACCCAAATCCAGCAGATCGAGAAGGAGCGCAGCCACGCCTACGGAACTCTTACCGAGCAAGTCCGCTCATTGATTTCTACGCAGGAGCAGTTGCGCAGCGAAACCGGAAACTTAGTGAAGGCTTTGCGCACGCCTACGGTCCGTGGCCGCTGGGGAGAGATCCAGTTGAAACGGGTTGTCGAGATTGCAGGGATGCTGAGCTACTGCGACTTCGAGGAACAAGCATCGGCGAACACCGCCGACGGCCGGTTGCGTCCAGATCTAGTGGTGAAGCTGCCTGCCGGAAAGAACATCGTGGTTGACGCCAAGACGCCGCTACAGGCCTATCTGGATGCAGTGGAAACAAGCGATGAGGAAGTCCGGAAAGCAAAATTGCTCGAACACGCTCAGCAGGTTCGAGCGCACATGGCCAAGCTCGGTTCGAAATCCTACTCCGACCAGTTTCAGCCCGCTCCCGAATTCGTTGTCATGTTCCTACCCGGAGAAACATTCTTCAGCGCCGCACTCGAACAGGATCCAGGCTTAATCGAGCACGGAGTGAATCAAGGCGTAATCCCGGCCTCCCCGACGACCCTCATTGCGCTCCTCAAGGCGGTTGCCTATGGATGGAGGCAAGAGAGAATTGCTGAAAGCGCGCAGCAGATCAGTGAACTCGGCAAAGAACTGTATGAACGCTTGCGCACCTTCGCGGACCATCTCGATGCCGTAGGGAGGGGTTTGGATCGGGCGGTACAGTCTTACAACAAGGCAGTCGGCTCGCTGGAGAGCCGGGTTCTGGTGTCGGCGCGACGTTTCTCCGAGCTAGGCGCGGCGAGTGCGGCGGAAATGCCGGAACCGGCCCCGATCGAAACCACCACCCGCACCCTGGCGCTGCTGTGTGCTGAGGCGGAAGATCGCACGGCAGAGGAGAATTCCGGCGAAGACTCAAGTCGATGATTCCGAGCTGGAGGGGCGGTGGGTTCATGCGAAAATGCGGACCGCGTCGCTCATCCCTTTCTCATACGCGGAGATCAGCTTGTCCATGGTGGCATTGACCTGGTGGTCGACTTGTTTGCGCGAAGGATCGGCATTGAACCACGCTAGAGACTGTCGAATCCCGTCGGCAAACGTGGTGGTGGCGCAGTAGCCGGGAACAAAGCGTTTGATCTTGGAGTTGTCGAAGACCACGCTCACGGACTTGTCACCGATCAGTGTCCCTTTCTTCTCGGGCACGCACGCCGCAATGAAGTCCGATGGAATGTGCACCAACCGCGGTTCCACGCCGACGGCGGCGCCGACGATGCGAAATAGCTGGTCCCAGGTCAATACTTCATCCGACGTAATGTGAAACGCGTGCCCGATCGCTTGCTGATGGCCGAGCAAGCCCACCAGCCCTTTGGCGAAATCGGTGTTGTGCGTCACCACCCATAGGGAAGAGCCGTCTCCCGGCACAATCATCTTTTGTCCGCGGATCATCCTGTCGACCGCGGTGTAAGACTGCTCCCAGCTATTGAGCACCAGCGGAATCAGGGTCTCGCCATAGGTTAACGATGGCCGCACGATGGTCACGGGAAAGGCCTCGTCCCGATAGGCCTGCATCAGCCGTTCCTCGCAGGCAATCTTGTTCCGCGAATAATCCCAGTACGGATTGGCGAGCGGAGTGGACTCGGTCATCAAGTAGTGCGTTTGCGGTTTTTGATAAGCACTGGCAGAACTGATGAACACGAACTGGCGGGTGCGTCCGCGGAACAATTTGAGATCGCGTTCGATGTCGGCCGGAGTGAAGGCAATCCAGTCGACGACCGCATCGAATTCAGGGGACTCGTGCTCCAGCTTCTGGAGCAGGGCGGGATCGTTCACGTCGGCAATCAGACTCTTGACGCCAGCCGGAAGCTGCGACTCATGCTGGCCGCGGCTGAGCAGCGTGAGATCCATGCCGCGCTTGGCGGCCAGCGCGGTGCTGGCAGTGCTGATGATTCCGGTTCCACCGATGAAGAGAATTTTCATAGGACACTATTTGTAGCAGGAATCGGGCATCGTTGGTATCGGGCACGCGGCGGTGTACGACCAACGCCGCCGCCCCAGCAGAGCTTGGACTCCCACCCTTCAGAGTTTAGGAGGGAGCCAAGCTCCGGCCAGCCACCATGGACTTCAGGTGGTCCGCGCCTTTTACCTCCCAGATTCCGTCGAACTTCACGAAATAAGGCTCGACCGAGATGTCGGGGAAGTTTGAGGTGAGCAGTTCTCCGGCGCGGAGGAGTTCGCTGCTGTGATGCTCGGCCTCGGCTTCGCGGTCGCCTTTGAAATGGGCGAGGCCGCCATAGGTGGCGCAGTCGGAGTGGCTCATGACCATGACGCGTTTGGTCTGGTGCAGGCGGATGGACATGCGGACCTGTTCGAGGATGAAGTCCCGTTCGAAGTCGTTGCGCGGGGAGGCGAGGGTCTTGGCTCCTCCGGCGACGACGATCATGTCGGCGTGCTCGATGCGTTGCTTCTTCAGAAACTTTCGCACGGCTGTGCTGATGCGGTGATCGAAGCAGCAGAGGACGGCGGCATCGGCCACGTACGGCTCATCGGGCGAGTCGAAATGGAAGACCTTGCGCATGAGAGCTCCCGTCTAGATTCTAACTTGCGCAACAAAGCGTCCACTACTTATCGGAAGACTTTTCAGACGCCATCTCTGGCGAGCGCTTCAAACGCCGCTCAAGCTGATGTGTGTGGCAGGTTCAATATCCAACTCGCAATCTTTTCCATCGCCCCCGGTGACATGGTTTCCTCAATATCGGCGTACTCGCTAATCGCGCCGGTCTTTGCCGTCTGGAACAAGTGGTTCAAACCCGGAAGTTCGTCAACTTCAAAATTTTTGTTGCCCGCCTCTTCGAGGGCCTTGCGGATGACGAGAAGGTTTTGCTTCGGCGGCACCTGCAAATCTTTTTCACCGTTAATGGCTAGCACTGGACAGGTCACTTTCCGCAGAGCTGTCGCCGGGTCGTAAGTGATGAACTGGCGGAACCATGGCGAGGTGAGTGACTTGATTTGCGCTTCAAGCTGCGCTTCCGGAACTTCTCCAGCCAACTTCTCCCGAAGCTGCTTTTCCAGCGCGGCATCATCTTTCTCGTGCTCCACAAGGGCCAGCACTGCGCGCTCCTCGGCTGCATCCTTTTCCGCTTCCTCATGGCTTTTGCCAGCAGCTTCGGAGATCAGGATTAGCTGTTCCGCTATAATCTCGTCTCCCGGCACGCCTGACCCTGCCATCATCACAATGAAGGCGACATCGGAATTTTGTGCCGCAGCCATGGCTGCGACAATTCCGCCCTCGCTGTGACCGATGAGACCGATCCTGCGGGGGTCGACTTCCGGACGAGCTCTCAGGTAAGCCACGCCGGCATCGGCGTCGGCCGCGAAGTCTACCATGGTCGCGGTGGCAAAGTTTCCGGTGGACTTTGCAAAGCCTCGCTTGTCCGCTCGCAAAACGACAACGCCCTTCCGAGTCAGATAATCGGCCAATACGAGGAAGGGTTTGTGGCCCATGATGCTTTCGTCTCGGTCGTGTGGCCCAGACCCGGTGATCAAGACCACGGCGGGAAACGGCCCCTTCCCCAGAGGTGCGGTGAGCGTGGCCGCGAGCGTGATGCCCGCGGCCTTGTTATCGAACGAGACTTCTTGTTCTCTGTATGGGTATGGCTTTGCCGGGTTCTGCGGACGGCGCCGCTCCAGTTCGCTGGTGTCTTTCACGCGCTTGAGGGCCAGCGGCAACGAGTTCCCCATCTGGGTCCACGTGCCTTCGATGGTGCTCAGGTCGCTGCTGATCTTGCCTTCGAAATGACCGTTGATGGACTTCACTTCCAACTTGAGCGAAGCGCCCTCCCGGGTCACGGTCGTTACCGGAATTCCCTTTGCTCCCTGATCCGGACTGTCGAGCGTGGCCATCAGACCGTCTTCGGTGTTCGTGAGGTGAAAGACGACGCGGAGTTTCGCCGCGCCGGCGTCGAGCGTGCCCAGCCATGCGCCATCGATGTCGGACGGCTTAACTGGTTTGTGCTCGGTTTTGATGGGAGCGACCGAGCGTTTGAAAATCAGAGGCAAGGGCTGGCCTTGCGTCCAAGTGCCGCTGATTTCAGTTCCGTCGGCGGTGACTTTGCCGTCGTAGGCGCCGTGGACGGAATCCACGGTAAAGTTCAACTTCGAATCTTTGAGTGATATCGAAGTCACCGGAATCCCGTTGGCCCCCTGATCGACGCTGTCCAGCGTGGCTTTGAAGCTGCCGTCGGCGTTCTTGGCAATGTGCAGAACCAGGCGAAGTTCCGCCGGCCCTGCTTTGAGCGTGCCCTGCCAGTCGCCAACGATGTTTTGGGCGTGCGCGATGCCCACCCAGAAGATAATAAGTACTGCACAAACAAATACTCTTTTCACGTTTGATGCTCCTTTCGAAAAACGCTCGTCCCATGGGCCCGGCCCCTATCGCTCTTTATTGCTGCGCAAATGGGCCCCGACCGGCTAGTTGCGCCGGCCCGGTTTAGCACCCCCGGTCTCTGGTGGCTCCCCTTCATCGTCTTCTTCGACGCCGTCACGTTCGCACGCCTCCACGATGTGCTCGCGTCCAGGCAAGAAATTCGCTTCAACACGCATCAGAGCGTTTCCGACTGAAGCGTGAGAACTCTTTGTGGACGGGAAGAGCCGGTTCAGCAGCCAAAGAAGAAAAATGATGAGGGCCAAGCCACCCAGTACGACAGGATAGACCCAGATGGGATCCTGTTGACTCGCCACCGCAAGTAGAAACAGTCTCATGGCGCACTCCCTCTATCGAACACACGGCCGGACGGCTGGTCCCCCCCGGCGTAGGCATCATCTAAGACGCTTCAACAGCAACGCCACGATGAGCGCACCGATACCGATGAGCATCCCAATTAAACGGTCCCTAGTCGCTCTTTCCGACATGAGTTTCCGTTACGCTCCGCGCTTTGTCTTCAGCTCGGTCAACAACTGCTCGATGCGGTCCTCTTTTTCCAGGGCGGCGAGGCGGTCTTCCACGTCGTCGGCCAGGAGCTGGGCTTTGGCTCCGCCGATGGCCTCTTCGCGGGCCACTTTTTTCTTCATGCGGTCGAAGGTGGCGGACTTGCTGTTGGCGCTCATGCCGGACTGCGCGTCGGTGGCTCGATTGGCGGCGCGGGCGCGGCGGTGCTGCGCGATCAGCAAATCGGCTTTGGCGTTGGCTTCGGCCAGCTTCTGATCGAGATTGCGCAGCGCCGACTTCAGATTCTCGACCTGGGCTTTTTGATCTTCGAGCTGTTGCGCGAAATTCGAGCTCAGGTCGCGATAACTTTCAACGCGAAGCAGAGCCGCGCGGGCCAGGTCGTCTTGCTTTTTGTCGACGGCGAGCTCGGCCTTGTGCATCCACTCCTGGATTTTGTCGTCGTTTTCGAGTTTCTTCTTTTCGAGCAAATGCTGGTCGGCGATGGCGATCGCGACCTGTGTTTTGACCTGCAAGAGCTGGTTGTTCATGTCGAGGATAACTTGCTTGATCATCTTTTCGGGCTCCTCAGCTTTGTCGATCAAGTCGTTGAGGTTGGCCCGGACTAAGGTGGAGACGCGTTCGAGTAATGCCATAAAACACCTCGTGTAAGTCGTCGTTGGTCGTTAGTCGTTCGGTCTTTTGCGCCAGGCGCCGCCGACCAGCGAGATCGCGATGTAGGCTGCGATCCCGGCGGCGACCCAGACGCCCATGTGGCCGGTGGCGGCGCCAATGGCCGCGCCCATGGCGGCTCCAAGGGCGACGGACAGGCCGAGTGATCTGGCGTGGTGAAGTTCTTCTTGCACTGCATGCCTCCTAAATCTGTCGTTGGTCGTCCGTCGTTCGCTGTCCGTCCTTCGCGGTTCGTGCTCCTGCCGATCAACGATTCGCGACGAACGACGACTAACGACCATCGACTCCTCCACTTACTGCTTTTCCTCCGGCTTCGGCGACTTGTCGCCGATTGCGCGGACCTTGCCCAATAGTTCTCCGAGCGGCATGCCGGAGAGTGTTTCGAACAGGGCTGGCACTTGCGCCGCCATTTTCGTGATGTCGCCGGTGATCTTGTTCAGACCGGCGGTGTCGCTGTTGCCCGTGGAAACGATGGTGATCTTGTCCACGTTGGCGAGCGGCGCGGCCAGAGCTTTCACGATTTCCGGCAGCCCGGTGATCAGTTTGTCAACGACCGCGGCCTGGTTGTACTCCTGATAGGCAGCCGCTTTTACGTTCATGGCCCTCGCTTCGGCGTCACCTTTCTTGAAGATGATCTCGGCCTCGGCTTCTCCTTGCGCGCGAATCGCCGACGCATGGCCTTCGGCTTCCGCAATCAGGCGCTGCTTCTCGGCGGCGGCCAGCGTTTCGATGCGCTGACGCTCGATCTCGGCCCCCTTCAATACGGTCGCGATAAGTTCCTTCTCGCGGCGGTTGATTTCGGCGTCCTGGACTTTGACCTGTCCTTCTTTTTCTACTTGCTGCACCCTCACGCTTTCGGTCGTCACCTGCTGCTGCATGACGTTGGTTTGAATGTCGTACGCCTTGTCGGCCTGCGCCTGCTGCTTTTTCGTGACTTCGAGATACTGCGCTTTCTTCACTTCTAAGTCGCGCTGCGATTCCGCTTGCTTCGCCTGGGAAAGCGTCTCGGCGAGCACGCGCTCCTGATCGGCTTGCGCTTTCGCAATCGCGGCTTCGCGTGTCGCCATGGCGCGCTTGATGGCCGTATCGCGTTCGGCTTCGGCGGTGGCCACGTCGGCGTCGCGCTTGATACGGGCCACGTCGGGCTTGCCCATGTTGGTGATGTATTCGTTCTTGTCGCGGACCTCTTTGATGGTGAACGAAATCACTTCGAGGCCCATCTTGTTCATGTCGTCGGCGCAAGTGGCCCTCATGCGGTCGCCGACCATCTCGGGCTGCTTGACGATCTCTTCGACGGTGAGTTGTCCGATGATGCCGCGCAGATGGCCTTCCATCACCAACCGAATCAGGCCTTCGCGCTCTTGATCGCTTTTGGTGAGGAACTGCTCGGCCGCAGTGAGGATCGATTCCTTGTCGGACTTCACCTTGATTTGAGCGACGGCCTCGACCGTGACGGCGACGCCCTGCTTGGTGTAAAGGTCCTGCTGCGGGGCCACGTCGAACGACATGAGTTCGAGTGAGAGGTCCCGGCAGTTTTCGACCATCGGAAAGATGACCGTGCCGTGTCCCTGGACCACGCGGGTCCCGCGAAAGCCATAAACAATCAACGCTTCATGTGGTCCCGCTTTGCGGTATAAGCGGGCCAGCATGCTCATCAGGAACAGGATGGCCAAAACCATCAGCCCCGCGATGACCCAGATTTCCATTGCTATGCCGAACATATTGCCTCCTGAAAAACTCGTTGCTTGCTGACCGCCAAAAAAATGCTGATTGCTAGTGACACATAACTCGGTCCAGATCGCGAACAATGCGTTCGGGATCGCTGTGTCCGAGGAAAATGTCGCCGGTCGAAGTCTTGATATGCACGACCTTGTTGCACCACACGTAAGCCCGCGTGCTGCCGATGCCGCGAATGCCGTAGCCACGAATAAAAGCCCAGGGCTCGATCGAATAACTCACAATCGATTGCTTCGGAATCGACCGCAGCCGGAATCCAAGCATCCGAATCTCAACCCCGTGCCGCTGGAACCGGTACTGAAAACCGCTCCACGCCATCGCGCAGGCGCCGAGGCCGAGCAAGCCTACGAGGATCGCCGGCCAGACTACCGCCGCGGCGCGAGCCAGCGCCAATGCGATCATCGGCCCAGTCATCGCCGCCAGGATCAGCAGACTCCACGCCCGGCCGGAATGCGTCTCTTCCGCCAACACATCGCCTTGGAATGCATCGCTCATATGAACCCCCGAATTCGGCTATGGGCTACTCGCTGCTCATCTCTTCCCACCGGCGCACATACGCAATGCCCTTGTCATAGCGCGTGACTACAATCTCCGCACCTTTTTCGAGGGCATGGCCGTTCTCGCTGCGAGCGCCGCAGGTGCGCCTGGTTCCGGCCTGCGAGTAAATGATTTCACCCGTGCCCCCGGCGCGAACCGGCATCGAGATTCGTCCCAGCACGCCGACCATTTCGTAGTCGGCGGAGTCCATGTCTTCCTCGCGCGAGATCAGCACCCGCGTCAGGAACAGGAACACGATGGCGGCGCCGAAGAGTCCGGCTCCCAGGGCAATCAGCAGGCCGAGCGCGAACCATACGCTCGAGAAGCGTGTGATCAGAAAACCGGTTCCTCCGAACCAGGCGAGAAACGCCGTCAGGGTAACGAAGTTAAAGGGCGACACCGGCGCATGGTGACCGGTGTGGGCGCCTGCCGCCGCGCGGTTGTTCGCCGCCGTGGGAACGTGTCCAGCCGGAGCGTGTCCACCCAAAACGTGCCCGCCGCCATGCGGAAGGTGCGGCAGATGCGCATGCCAGCGCAGTCCGCCAGCGATGAACGACACCGCGCTCAGCAGAAAACCGACGGCGAAACAAGCTAGGTAAAAATCGGACCAAGTCACGTTCGAGGTCATAAGTTTCGCCTCCTGGGCGCGGCGCCGCGCGCGGGTTCCGGTCGAAGAGCTTCGAACAGGCGGTCGGCGAGTCCGGGCGTGTTCAGGATTTCGCCGAGCAGCAGCAGGCAACGCCGGGTGTCTTTGTCGCGCGCGACCTTGATCAGCACGTCGCTCACCTCCGGGTCACTGGCGAAGCGCTCCGAGCCTTGCAAGAGCCACACATCGAGCTGGCCTTCGGTGGTGCGCAGGTCGGAAACCAGTTCCGTGTGATAGCCCTCGGGATCGTCGACCAGAAAGCCGGGGTGCACCTTGAAGAAGCGCGCCAGCAAAGTGCGTGAAGATTGCGTCATATGCGGACGCTTCCCCCGCTCGATCTGCGAGAGGTACGACTGGCTGATGGTCTTCCCGGTCTCGGCTTGAATGCCCTTCATCAACTCCTGTTGGGTGAGGGGACGATTCATGCCGCGGAGGGAACCTTCGACCTCGCGCAGGTAACGGATTTTTTCTCCCAGCGTCATCGATGTGAAATCAATATGCCAAATCGCGATAATAATATCGCAATGTGAAATATTGTCAAGAACTAAATTGGCATTGTTTGCAGTAGGTTACGCAAGGCTTCCACCGTCGGAGCGCACGCCAAAAGAAAAAGCCTCCGCCGCGGCGGAGGCTTAAACGAACGCGTTGGTTTAATTCACTTGCAATTGCACCACAGCGGTGTGCACCGCTCCCGTTCCGGCAGTGCCGGTGACCGTGATGTAGTAGGGTCCAGCCTGCGTGCCGCCGGGGGTGGAAGTGCTGGTGCTGGCCCCTCCACAGGCCGGCTGCAGCAGAATCGCGGCGGCGAGCAGGCAGAGAACAACTCCAACCAGCCAGCGGCGGCGCTTGCGGCCCGCGCCGATACCGAGTCCGACGAGGCTCAGGCCTCCGATGGGGAGCCATGTGGCGTAGAACGAGCCGCGGCGGAGCAGGCTGCCGGTGGTCACGGGGCGGGCCACGGTAGCGACGGTCAGTGCCGTGGTTCCGCAACCGCTCCCCGAAAGCGGGACGGTGGTGGGGGTGAAGGTGGGAGTGGTTGCGGTAACCATCGAAGGCGAAGTGGTTTGGCTCGGGGTGATGGTGCCGCTATAGCCTAGATTAGGATTACTCGGACAAAATTGGACCTGGATGGTGGCCGTCTGGCCCGCAATGATGGATGGGGTATAGTTCGTCGCTTTTATTGTAAAGTCGACGATGTTCACGTACTGCGCCGGACTGGATTCTACGGTTACGCCGCTGTTGTTTGCGTTGGCGCTGCCAGTGAGAGTGAGTTGCGAGAGGATGGGCGTGATCGTCGCGGACGGTGTCGCGTCGACTTCAACGGTTGCCATGGCGCCCGCAGCCAGCGTCGGAATATAGCAAGGGATTGTGGTCGCTTGTCCTTGGGCCGGGTAACAGGATCCCGAGCTGGTGGTGGCTGTGGGAGTTTGCGCCAGCCCGGTGGGCGGCAATCCTAAGGCGATGAAGTTCACGCCGGTTGCGTTATCGGGTCCGGTGTTGTTGATGTTGAAGGTAAACACAACCTGCGTTCCGGCCGCGACCGGGTTGGGAGACGGGCTGGTGGTAGGGTTCGTCACGGTGAGTTGGCTGACGGCGCCGATCTTGCTCACGAACGCATTCGGCAAGCTGCCATTCAACTGCCCTTGGAAGGGCGTTGGAGTAGTTCCAGAAGTCGGGAAGGGAAAATTCGCGGACACAGTTGCGCCGCCCACATAAGTAGCGCCGCTGCCGTCCATGGCGAGTGCGATTCCAGTGCCCTGATCCAACTGGCTGCCGCCCAGGTAGGTTGAGTAATCGCCAGCGCCCACCCCCGACTCCGTGGTAGAAATCAGCGCGACGAAGGCGTCTCCATTACCGCCGTACTGCGGCTGATAGGTATCGACGGTTATGGGGAAGTTCTGGGAGTAGGTTGTGCCCGCCACGTGGACTGCCCCCACCGAATCCACCTGGATGGCATTGCCGACGTCGTAGCCGGAGCCGCCCAAATAGGTGAAGTAGTTCAACGGATATACCGAGTTGGTGAGGTTGCCTATCTTGGCGATGAAGGCGTCGCCGTTCCCTCCATAACCGGTGGTCTGGAAGCCGCTGCAGTTACAAGCCCAATCGTTTGAGTATGTCAAGCCGGTGACATAGGCGGCGCTGGAGGAATCCACGGCGATGGCAATGCCCTTATCGGGACCGCTGCCGCCTATATAGGTGGAGTAGAGCGGATCGTAGCCAGGTTCGTTGGGGTTGATCTTGGCAACGAAAGCGTTCGCATTGGTCGGGTTCGTCAAAGTACAAGTTGTCTTGCCGGATTCGTCGAGGCAGGACTGCTCCGCATTGTAGAGTGGAAACCCCGGGCCGCTCGGCCCCGCCACGGGAAGCATGTTGGTCGTGCCGGTGATGTACATGTTGGGGGTGGTCGAGGCAGGGTCCACGGCAATGCCCCCGCCCTGATTTGCGGTCAGGTCAGCGCCCACGGGGAAGTTCCCGCCACCGAAGTAGGTGGAGTAGATCATGCTCAGAGTTCCGCTGCCGCTTGTGTTGATCTTGCTGGCGAAGAACTGGGGGTTCCCGGGAGAGTTCGACACCGTCTGATAGCCGTTGGGGTTCGCGGGGAAATAGTCGCTGGCGGGGTTGGTGGAAGTGGTGACGCCGGTGACGTAGGCGTTGCAGGAAGATTGTTGCGAAGATTGCGTCGTAGTCGTACAGTCGCTATCGATTGCCAGTCCGGTGACCGTATCCGTTGCCGTGCCCGCCGCATTCGTGCCGGCGAGGTAGGTGGAATAGGTGAGACCGTAAACGAAGGTGAGGGAGGGGCCCACGTTGGTTATCTTACTGAGAAACCCGTGGTAGGCCCCGGTCTGGGCCGCGGTGAGTTTATATTGGAATGCATTGGTGGTGGTAGGAAAGTCGGCAGAATTGGTCGTACCGGCAACGTAGATACCGCGGTACGGGTCGACCGCGATTCCTGCCAGGTTGTCAGTTTGCGAACCGCCAAGATAGGTCGCCCAAACCAGTTGCTGAGAGGGCAGATATGTGGGCGGCTGCAGACTCGGATTGATCACCGCGATGAAGATGTTCTGCGCGCCCGGACCCCCAAGGCTCGTCTGGATTGGTAGGTTGGGCGGGGTGGTCGTGCTGGTCGCAAGGGGAAAGTCCGTTGAGTTGGTTGAGCCCGCGACATAAATCAAGTTATTAGCATCGACCGCAATTTGCACCAGACCCTGGGTGCCGGTGCCGCCGAGGTAGGTCGAATAGATCAGGGTCGGATCGATGACGAGTTCGCGGCTATGGTCGTAGTCTCCGATGGTGAAGCCGATTTTGTTGCCGGCGAGCTGGCGAAAACTTCCCGCGACCGCTTTCTCGGCGTTGCCGGATTGCGGCGCGGCGGGCTGATAGACGCGAGGCGCGTGAAAGCGCACGTCTCCGCTGGCGGTTGAGAGGACGAGATCGCCGGAATCGCCCGAATCCCCCGAAACAATGTGCGCGGAAGCACCGTTGAAGCTCAGCGCAATCTGGTTCGGCTTGGCGCCTGGCGCGACGCGGAAGTCGTATTCGAGCTGTCCTTGATTGCCGTAGTAAACCAGGTCGACGCCCGGGTAAACGCTCTTGTACTCCACACGGGCGAACTGGGGAATGCCGCTCCGCCACTTGGAAGGATCGTTGCCAATAAAGTAGCTGCTCTTGCCCGGCAGAGGCGAAGCGCCCGAAACGCGAGCCGAAGCGTTCGCTCCGGAGAGCCGCATCCGAATCACCGCGTTCGTCGAAGCCTGAGTACTGGGAACTGAGAACTGAGAACTGAGAACTGACGGCGGAGTGCTAGCGGCTGAATGCTGAAGTTCCAGCACCGCTTCGTCGGCGGTCAAAAACAGGCCGTAGTGGGCGCCATGCGCGAGGAACTTGACCTGAGGAGCGGTCTGACCCTGATTGGGCTCGAAGAACAGCGGCAGCGAGATCGTCGTCGAAGAAAGCGCCTTTGGGGCGGCAAAGCTTCGTTCGGCAGATCTTCGTTCCGCAGATACTGGCCCGCTGGCTTGGGCGGCATGTACCGCGGTCCCAAAATAAAACACGACGCCTGCGGTGGCGAGCACTGCCGCCGCCAGAAACGCAGCCTTCATACAATTTCCTGTCTTTTTCACTGACACCGAACGTCTCACCGAACCTCCTACCGACACAGGGTAATTCCGATTCACAAAGCTCCTCCGATTTCCCAATTTCGCGGGGTGAGATCAAGACTGGCACACAAACAGCGCTCCGGCTCGACGCCCTTAGGAAGCGGATGCGTGCCTGTCGCCAAAACTGGGATTGAACCAAACAAATACTCTTACATTCAACAGATACGCTGTCAAGCGGGGCAGACAGCCATGGGCCGCATAGTGAGAAGCCGAAACAGGCAAAAATGGTTGCAAAGAAAAAGGTCTCAGGTTTCAGGTCTCAGGAAAAGCGTCGCCAAATGGAAACCAAACTCAAGTCTGAGACCTGACACCTGAGACCTAAGACCTGGTGCCTGATTTTTTCAATTGCTCGATCTCCCGCTTCAGGCGCGAGTAGCGGCGGACGATCGTCCCCAAATAGGCGATGTGAATGATCCAGGTGGCGGCGTAGGCTGCAAAAAGGTATCCGTTTCCGCTCATCGCACACTCCCGCGGGGGTCGAGCAGCGATTCCAGGGCATGGGCCTCGTCAACGTCGCGCTGCAGCTTTTCCAAGCGATAGCGCGACCAGCAAACGAGATATGCAAAGCAGGAAAACGCCAGCCAGTTGATCAGCAGTACGTGCAACATGCGCGGATCAATCGATCCGCCTCCGCCTATCACCGGCTGCGGATGCTGGGTGCGGAAGAACCTGATCGACAGGTAAACGAACGGCACGCACAGCGCGCCAAGAACCGCAAGGGCGGCGGCCAGCGTGGGCGTCTGTCCGCTGGAGGAGAAGCGGCGCAAAAAGAGGTAGCTCACGTAGATAAGCCACAGCACCAGCGTCGACGTCAGCCGCACGTCCCACGTCCACCAGATGCCCCAGACCGGGCGCGCCCAGATCGGACCCGTGATCAGCACGACGGTACAGAACACGACGCCAACTTCAGCGCTGACCAGCGCGACGATATCGGCGGCCGGACGGCGCCTGATCAGGTAGACAACCGAAGCCGCGAAATTGACGAAGAAGAGAATGAACGCCGTCCAGGCCGAGGGCACGTGGTAGTAAAAGATCCGCTGCACGTTGCCCATGGTTTGCTCGGTGGGAGCGCCGACAGTAAAAATCCAGATATGGGTTACAGGCATCAGCGCCATGCACAGCGCATAGCTCAGCAGGATCGCCGTCACGATGCCGAGGATGGGGAAGGCGCGTTTCATTTTGTCGTCAATTTTCGAATTCTTGCCGCAAGAAACTCAGCTATCCGGCACAACAGGTACCACCATAAAGTTCCTGCCACGATTGCCCATACTCCGGCAAGCACGCCGTGGTTTGAAAAGGCCAGCCCAACCGTTACGAACGAGACGGGAAAATCAGCTATTGTAGTGACACTCCAAAGTATCCCTAAGAACTGCAAGCTCGGCACGATGTACCCTAGCATGGCGACCAAACAGATAGCCAGATGAACCAGGGGCGGCCAGTAAACCCATCGGAATCGGTTCCGAGCAAATCGCACCCTACCTTCTCATACAGGGTCCAGACCATACGCGTAGCTGAATTCATTACGCAGCCATCATTCTGCGTTCAAGACGGTTTCAAACAACAGCAGGCACACCGTAGTAAACACCAGATCGTAGCTTACCAGCAACACGATCCAGAAGCGCGCGCCTTCGCCGTTCAGGATCGAAGTTGTCGCTTGCACCATGGCGAGCAGGGCCGGAATCGAGATCGGAAACAGCAACAGCGGCAGCATGATCTCGCGGCTGCGCGTCCGCAGAGACATGGCGGCGAAGAAAGTACCGTTCACGACCAGGGCCCACGTCCCCAGCACCGCTACGAGCAGCAATTGCCATGCCGGACCCAGCGACCGCAGTCGGTAAAACACGATGAACAGCGGAGTCATCAGCGCTTCGAGCGCGCTCACAAAAATAAAATTGCCCAGCACCTTTGCGATGAACAGCGAGTTCGCTGGAGCGGGCGATACCCGGTAGGCGTCGAGCACCTGGTTGCGAATCTCGCGCGCCCAGGTTTGGTTGAGCGCCACCACCGCCGCGAATAAAAACGCCACCCAGATCAGCCCTCCCGCGATCTGGCGCGATTCCTCGGCGCTCGGATCGAACGAAAAACTGAAGACCACAACCACCAGCAAAGAAAAAAACAGCATGGAGTTAATGGCGTCTTTCGACCTCCATTCGAGGCGCAGGTCTTTGAGCAGCGTGGCGCGGGTGATCCCGGTGGGCGCGCTCATTGGGCAGTCTCCGGTCGTTTCAGTTCCCGCGTGCGCCCGACAATTTTGCCGAATTCCATCCAGACGAACTCGTCGGCCGCGCCCTCAAGCAACGAAGCCTGGTGCGTGACGAGGAAGATCGTTTTGCCCCGATCGCGGGTGCGGGCCAGCAGGCGAACCATCTCCGTTGCGGAATGAAGATCCACATTCGAGAAGGGCTCATCGAGCAATAGGATTTTGGGGTTGTTTAATAAAGCCCGCGCCAAAGACATCCGCTGCCTCATACCTTGCGAATACTGGCCCACGGGCCGGACGAGATCGGGATCGAGCCCGACGGAGCGGATGACCTCCGCGCAGCGCGTCCCGCTGGTGATTCCGTAAAGCCGGGCAAAGTATTCCAGGTTCTCCATCCCGCTCATCTCGTCATAGAGCAGGGAAGGATGCGCCATGTAGCCCACCTGCTGGCAGATGTCGTGGAACTTGCTGGCCCCGAGAATCTCGACCTCGCCGCTCGACGGCTGGTTAAGTCCCGCCAGAGTGCGCAGCAGCGTAGTCTTGCCGGCGCCGTTATCGCCGAGAATGGCATAGAGTTTCCCGCCGGAGAATTCCGCGGTGACGCCGCGCAGGGCCGCAAAACGGCCAAACTGCTTGATTAGGTTCGAGACGGAGACGACGGTGACGGGGACGGTTTCAGTCAAAGGAATGGTACACTCTGTTCAACTTACGTAGTCGTAGATCGCAATTCTTCAATAATCGACCTCAACTCCGCAACTGCTGCCTCATCCATTCCGCCTGGTCTGTTTACTAGCGGGCTCAGCTCGTCGCAGCGCTTCCTATAACGTTCGACACGCGGATCTTGTTGCCCTGTCTCCGCGAAATCACACCATTCGATTGAGTCACTCGGCCCGTCCAAGAAGCGCTCGATGACATGCGCTGCCTCTTCCGCAGTCATGTCCCCCTTCCACCGCAGCCTATTGGGATTTGACTCGAACCACATTGAGGGAGGCCAAAGATTTATGTGAGGGCTGCCCTCGTTCTTCCGCTTTCCCATAAGCAACTCCTTCACGAAATAAGAATCAATTCACCATCCCTCCAGCGCCCGAACTCTGGTTCTGCAACATGCTCTTGCCGGCATCAGCCGCCGGAGTGGTTGCAGGTTGCGGCGCGTACTTCGATGCGCACTTCGCCTGCAATTGCTTGGCGTGGAAAACGCCATCGCGTCCGAAACTGCCATCGGCCAAAGCCTGCGAGTCGTCCTTAAAAGTGTCAGGCGGAGCTTCGGTCCCGGTATATGAAACCGGCAGCGTCAGATCGTTTTCCTTCAGCATGAAATCCACGCGGGTTCCGGAGCGCTTGATCGACCCCGGTACCACGTTGCCAGCCACCCGCAGACGCTTGGAGTAAGCCGCGTTCCCCATGCCGTTCAATTCTTTGATGGTGACGTAGTAGCTCTTGCTCTCCTCGACTCCAGTGTAGGCAAGATAGCCGAGCGAGACGAGAATCAGCACCGTCACCGACCCAAATTTCAGATATTTACTGGCTTCGCTCGACCTTGTTTCACTGGACCTTGTTTCGTTGGACATGAAAACCCCACCCCTGTGTAAAAACTCTACGCGCTGCCCGGTTAGGGGTCAAGACGCCGTATCGAGCCGTGCTAAATGTAACCCGAGGGGAGGCCATCGAGACACGTAAGATGTAACCCGACTCAGAAGACGATTTGAGGAGGGGTTGGAGTGGGGCACAAGGCGAAGTGGGAATATTTTCGGG
>Ga0208038_1000930_pt1 | contig 18383 bp, 7 predicted proteins | sample June2015DPH_16_1_FD_184714 | JGI IMG/M metagenome (GOLD analysis project Ga0208038, IMG submission 184714) | Peatland microbial communities from SPRUCE experiment site at the Marcell Experimental Forest, Minnesota, USA - June2015DPH_16_100... | ecosystem: Environmental > Terrestrial > Soil >...
CGACTGGCACGAACTGACGTGGGGCTTCAACAGTTGGTACGCGGACCACGTGGAGGTCCGCGCGGGCGTATCGGACGGAAAGCGGGGCAAGGTTTGGATTGATGACCTGGCCATCGAAGAAGTCGGCCTGACCAACCTTCTGCGCCGGCCCGGGACGCCGGTGAAGGTTCGCAATGAGAAGACGGGCGAGAGTTATCAGGAGGGCCGCGACTTCGCGCCCCTTGCGGACCCCCAACTCGATTTCGCTTGGGACCACGAAGGACCGGCGATTCACCTTCTGCCCGGCGGCCGCATTCATGCGGGCGACCGCCTGCGGGTGGATTACTACCACGGCACCACCATCTATCGCGATCAGACCACGATCGACATGTCGGAGCCCGCGGTTTACCAGGTGTGGCAGCGCCAGATTCCGCTGATCGAGAAATGGCTCTCGCCCAAGAAGTACTTCCTCAGCATGGACGAAGTGCGCGTAGGCGGCTTCTGCGAAGCCTGCCAGCGCCGCCATCTCTCTATGGCCCAGATCCTCGGCGATTGTGTGACCAGGCAGTACAAGATGATTCGCGCGGCCAACCCCCAGGCGGAGGTCTACGTCTGGTCCGACATGTTCGACCCCAATCACAACGCCCAGGAGAAATACTACTTGATTGATGGAAGCTTCCAGGGCACGTGGGAGCATATCCCCAAAGACCTGGTGATTGCTTGTTGGTATTACGAAAAGCGCGACCTGAGTCTCAACTTCTTCTCGAAGCTGGGTTACCAGACTCTCGCCGGCGCTTACTATGACGCGGACGACCTCGCCAACCCGAAAGGCTGGCTCGAGTCCCTCGACCGCACGCGCGGCGCCGCCGGCATTATGTATACGACCTGGGAGGACAAATATCAGTTACTTCCGGCTTTTGGCGATTTGGTTTCAAAACGCTGACTGGGGCGGACGAGCGGTCAGTGTTAAATAAGCCCCGCCGCGACCAACCGAGGGGCGCCCTCCGGGAGATTGGGAGAACCTTCGATGATTTGGGATTTCGCTTGACAAGGCTCAGAATTGATGGTAGTTAAAATCCCTCGAAGGTATTCGTAAGCCCCGCGGATGTGAACTCAGCCGGCGGGGAGAAGCGAATTCGTGCGAAAGAATGGCCTGAAAATCTTTTGTCCTGGCGGCCCGCAGAAACGAATGACGGGTGCGCTACACACTTTTTTGCGTCGAGTTACATCGGGAATTCGATCAGGAGGTCCATTATGCGAGGCGTTTCCAGGGTTGTCCTCAGCGGCTTGGTTTTCCTCTTATTATTTTCCGCACTGAGCTTCGCGCAAGGCTATCTCGGAGCCCTTACGGGCTCCATCCTTGACCCCTCGGGAGCGGTTGTGCCCGGGGCAGCCATCACTATCACTAACGTGAATACCGGCGCTAACTGGAGCATCAAGAGCAGCAGCGCCGGCTACTATCGCTTACCGGTCCCTCCCGGCACGTATCGGGTGGAAGCACAGATGGAAGGTTTCCGGAAAGCCGTGGCGGAGAATATTGTCGTCCCTGTGGCTCAGGTAGTGACAATTGACATCCGCCTTCAAGTAGGAGTTACGACTCAGGCCGTCACAGTGACCTCGGAGGCTCCTTTAGTGACGTCTGCGACGGCGGAAGTGGGAACCAGCGTCACCCCTCTGGAATTCCAGACGCTGCCCATTGAAGTTGGTGACGGCGGGCGGAACCCGCAGACCTTCATCTTCACGAGTCTTCCCGGGACGGTCGGCGACACCTGGTCGGGTTCGATCAACGGCGGCCAGTTGTTCAGCCACGAAATCCTGATTGACGGAGTCACCATCGGCCGTTACGACCTGGCTGGGGGAAGCATGGATGAGTACAGCCCCGGCACGGACGCCATTGGCGAGTTCAAGGTGCAGATGAGCAACTATTCGGCCGAGTACGGGGAAACGGGCGGTGGCATCGCCAACTTCTCCATGAAGTCCGGCACCAACCAATTTCACGGCACGACGTTTGAGTACAACAAGAATCCCGTGTTCAACGCGGCGGGCTTACTCGTCAACGCCACGGGCGGGTTCAAGGACAACGAGAAGGAAAACAACTTCGGCGGCACTCTCGGCGGGCCTATCCGCAAGGACAAGACTTTCTTCTTCGCGAGCTACGAAGGAGATCGCTACCGAAGCTTCGCTCCCGGCGGCCTTACCACCATACCGACCCCGGCTATGATTAAGGGCGACTTCAGCAGTTGGCTCGGGGGTTCGGTGGGTACGGACGCCCTGGGGCGAACGGTCTACAAGAATGAAATCTTCGATCCCACCACGACGCGCCTAGTGAACGGACAAGTCGTACGCGACCCCTTCGATTACGGCGGACAATTGAACGTGATCCCGCCGTCAGAGTTTAGCAAGGCGTCTTCGGTTCTCTTGCCGCTGTTTCCCGATCCGCAGTTCGACCAGAATCTGCGGAACATCACCTCTCTCAGCGGGTGCTGTCCCATTCTGACAAGGGACGCCTTGAGCGTCAAGTTCGACGACGTCATTAACGACAAGCAGAAAATCTCGGGGATGTTCGGTTATTACGCCCGGTCGAGGTACAACCGAAACGGCACTACCTTCCCGCCCTTCCCGGGACTGCCCATCAACCCCTACAAGCATCAGTACGTGGGTGGCCCGCAGATACGCCTCCAGCATAGTTGGACGATCAGCGACCATGCGGTGAACGTCCTCTCGTTGGGCTACAACCGCTTTTACAACGATAATAACGTTACTGATGACGCAAAATATACATCGCGGTTGGGGATTCCGGGAATTCCCAATAGCTGTTTCCCAGGCATGAGCTTCCCCAAGAGTCGGAATCAGAATACGGGCGTGCAGCTGATCAGCGTCATCGGTGGATCGTGCGAAAACAATGACCCGTCGGAGAGCTACGTCTATCAGGACACTTACAGTAATACGCATGGCAGCCACAGCCTGAAATTCGGAGGGGAATTCCTCCGCTACCGCTACAACACCTTTGAACCCGGTGCCTTGTCGGGAAGCTTCAGCTTCGGCAGCCTCGAAACGGCACTTCCCGGCTTCACCAGTAAGACGGGTCATCCCTTCGCGAGCTTCATCCTGGGCGCCACGGACAGCGCGAGCAAGTCAATCTACGATACGGAACCGGGCTATCGCGCGGGCTTGTTCGCCTTCTTCGCACAGGACGACTGGCGGGCGACCTCCAAGCTCACTCTCAACCTCGGAGTGCGCTGGGAAATCCCGCTTCCCAAGAAGGAAGCTTTCAACCGTCAATCCGGTTTCGACCCCACCTTGGCGAACCCGGGTGCAGACGGCATTCTGGGCGCGCTGGCCTTCCTGGGCAGTTGCTCGACCTGCATCCACCGCACTTCCTTCCAGGATTGGTATTTCAAGGAACTGGCGCCGCGCTTGGGCATTGCCTACGCACCCACCAAAAATCTGGTCCTCCGTGCCGGCTACGGAATCTCTTATAGTCCACCCATCTTGAACAATTTCGGCAGCCAGAACCTTTATGGCTTCAACAGCGGCGTTCCCGTTCACCATGCCTCGGGCACCATCGGCAAGTTCAACCCCGCGACATACCTCTCCCCACTTGCCAGCGCTCCGCTGCCGGCGAACGCCAAGGTCGGCATCCCGGCCTTCACCGGGACGCTACCCAATTACGATTCGGCGCAGGCCGACGGTGATACCCTGGACTTTCTCCCCCGCACCTCTGCGGCGCAGCCCTACGTCCAGAACTGGAGCGCGGGCTTCCAATACCAACTCCCCCATGAGGTGTTGTTGGAGGCGAACTACGTGGGCGAGAAGGGGACGCGGCTCCTCAACAGCTACTTCTGGTACTATAACAACCAGCCGAATTCGAAGTTCATGGCGCTGGGCGACAATCTGGATGACGACTTTGCTACGGACTTGGCGGACCCGGTTATGGGCCCCGTCCTTGCCGGCTATGGCGTCACCCAGTTGCCCTTCCCCGACTTCGAGAATGATGGCTACTGTGGAACATCGTTGTCGGTGGGTTTGCAGGCCTACCCACAGTATTGCGGCCTGGTCAACAACGCTCCCGCCATGGGCAGCTCCACCTATCACTCCCTCCAGATTACGGCTAAGAAGAACTCGACGCATGGGTTGACCTTCATCGCTGCTTACACTCTCTCCAAAACCATCACGGACACGGACACGGCCCTCTACTACCCCAGCGACAGCGTGGTGCAGGACTTCTACAACCGCAAACTGGAGAAATCCATCGCGTCGTTCGATCATCCCCAGTCCCTGAAGCTGACCTGGATCTACTCGCTGCCTATCGGACGCGGGCAGAGGTGGCTGCACTCGAGCGGAAAGGCCGATCGGTTATTCTCCGGATGGCAGATCACGGCGATTCAACAATACTTGTCCGGTGATCCGCTGTTGATTTCTTCGTCGTTGGGCACCAGCTTCACTCCGGGCATCCGTGCGGACATCGTTCCCGGGATTGCCCAGACTGTTCAGCCGCAAGGATTAAACGTCAAGCTTGCTTATGACCCCGTGACGGGCGCGGTCACTAACGGAACTGCCTTGCTGAATCCTGCGGCGTTTGTTGACCCGCCAGCATCACCCAATAGCGGCTACCCGTTGCGGGTCGGAACCGCGCCGCGTTACTTGCCGAATGTCCGAGGACCGGGTCACGAAAGCGAGGACTTCGGCATTATTAAGAACACACGCATCAGTGAACGGGTCAACTTCCAGTTGCGCTGCGATATGTTTAACGTATTCAACCGCACGGGGCGGGGCGACCCGGATACCGCTCTCGGGGACGGACTTCCGTCCCAGGGCGGCACTTTCGGACTCATCCTCGGCCCGGACCATGGAGCGCGTGTGGTCCAGTTCGCCTTGCGGCTCAACTTCTGACCTTGTAGGGGCGACTCGCTGCGTCGCCCCTGCCTGACTCTGTTAGGGCACGACTTCCACGGCCCGCCGCGAGGCGGGCCGTTTATTTCTGGTCCCTAGACCGGCGCCGCGATGAGGATCACAATTGAACCGGTTTCAGCGGCCAGACAGGACCAGGAAGGGTGTCGGAGGAATCGGTCGGAAGAGCGTCAGTCTTGGGCCTTGGTATTCCAGCGAGAGGTTGGACTGGCCTCTCCTGTGGCCCGTGGAGGCGGGCGCGATTGAGGACCCGGCCGGACCATTGCCTGCACTGGCGGCCAGGACGCATGCGGCTTGTCGGCCGAGAACCCAAGATGGGAATCTTGGTCAATCCGATTTTGCGCGCGGGGGACATGGCAGGGCAGTCCGCAAAACGGAGTCATTTCTGTTGTGCCTGCATCGTTGTGGGCTCGATTTTCGTACTCTCCTGTGGCTCTGGCTCCTCCCCCAGCCCGGCCCCCCCGGTGACTCCTCCCCAGCCGAATTGCAGCAACGCCGTAACCGGCAGCCCGACAGACTACAGCACCAGCCCACTGATTTCCGGCTGCCCGGTGTTTCCCACGGATAACCCCTGGAACGCCGACGTCTCCAACTACTGCGTTGACCCCAACTCGGACCAGTACGTGGCGAGCATCAACCAGGACAAGCAGTACCTGCATCCGGACTTCGGCTCCGATCCCACGTATGGAATTCCTTACGTCGTGGCGCCGCCCACCCAGCCGCTGGTGACCGTTACCTTTAATCAGTATCCTGCCGAGAGCGACCCGGGGCCCAACTGCACGCTAACTAATGCCGGTTGCTACCCCTTTCCACCCACCGCCCCCGTGGAGGGCGGTAACAATTCCACCGGCGACCGCCACGTGCTGGCGCTGTTAGCCGATCCCACTCATAACAACTGCACGCTGTACGAGGTGTGGGAAGGCTATAAGGATGCTAACGATAACAATTGGACCGCGGCCAACGGCGCGGTTTTCAACCTGTATTCCGACAAACTGCGGCCCGACGGGTGGACTTCTGCGGACGCCGCCGGGTTGCCAATTCTCCCCGGGCTGGCACGCTATGACGAGGTGGCGGCGGGCGAAATTAAACACGCGTTGCGGTTCAGCGTGTACCAAACCCAAGCCGGTTTCATCCATCCCGCCACCCACTACGCGAGTGAGTCGAATAATCCCGCCTTCCCGCCGATGGGGCTGCGCCTGCGCTTGAAGGCCTCCTACGATATATCTTCCTATACCGGCCAGTCCCTGGTCATCTTGACCGCCCTCAAGAAGTACGGCATGATGGTGGCGGACAACGGCAGCAGTTGGTACATTACCGGAGCGCCCGATCCCGGGTGGGACGACACGGACCTTAACCAGCTTAAGAATGTTCCGGGCAGTGCCTTTGAAGTGGTTGTGACCGGGACAATCCAGACCCAGTAGGCACGTTGTAGGGGCGGCCCTTGTGGCCGCCCTGGGGCAACCACAAGGGTTGCCCCTACGAGCCGCTGATTTGGACGGCGCTCACCACGCTACAGTTCTGCGAATCCCTTCCTGTTTCGGTGTAGAATAGCCCACGAGTATGCGTGAATCGCCAAAGTACGGGTTGCGGTATCGAAGTTCAGGAACTGCGCTGGCCGTTGCCGTTTCCGCGGGGCTGCTTCTATGCCTTGGCGGTTGCCGCCACCAGGAGCCGGAGCGGGCGACAGCGGCGCCGCGCGACGCGAACGTCTTGCTGATCACTCTCGACACCACCCGCGCCGACCACCTGAGCTGCTACGACCCGCAGGGCGCGAGGACGCCGCACCTGGATTCGCTGGCCGCGCACGGCGTTCGGTTCGCGCACGCCATCGCACAAGTGCCGCTCACCCTTCCTTCGCACGCCTGCATCATGACCGGCGCCTATCCGCCGGTCCACAAGCTGCGCGACATGGGCGGCTTCGTTCTCGACAAGTCCCACCCCACCATCGCCTCGCTCACCCAGGCGGCAGGCTTTTCCACGGCGGCGTTTGTGGGCTCGCGCGTCGTGGCCAAGCACTTCGGCCTCTCGCATGGTTTTGACACCTATGATGACGATATGGGTGGAGAAACGGAGGAGGGAAAGCTTCCCGGCGTTTTTCCGGAGCGTCGCGCCAGCGTGGTGACGGACCGCGCCCTCGCATGGCTGAAGCAAAATGCCCAAAGGAAGTTCTTCCTCTGGGCGCACTACTACGATCCCCATGCGCCTTATGATCCCCCCGAGCCCTTCAAGCACCAGTATGCCCAGAACCTCTACGACGGCGAGATCGCTTACATGGACGAGCAGGTCGGGCGACTGCTCGATGGCCTCGACCAACTGGCGCTCGCCTCACGCACACTGATTATCGCCGTGGGAGATCACGGCGAGAGCCTGGGCGAGCACGGTGAAGCAACACACGGCATCTTCCTTTATGACGCCACCCTCCACGTCCCTTTGATCGTGGCCGGCCCGGATGTCCCGCGCGGCAAAGTGATTGATGACCAGGTGCGGTCCATCGACCTCCACCCCACGGCGATGGAATTCCTGCATCTGCCGTCGTCGCCCGAAGCACAAGGTGTCAGCCTTTGGCCCCTCATGCAGCAGGGAACTCATGTGCGGTCGGATTATTCTTACGGGGAGACGCTTTACCCACGGACTTACATGGGATGGTCGGAACTGCGCGCCATGCGCACGGACGGTTGGAAGTTCATCCTGGCGCCGCACCCTGAGCTCTATGACCTGCATCGGGACCCCGGCGAACTCCAAAACCTGATCGCCCACCATCCGGCGGAAGCCGACCAGTTCCAAAAGCTCATCTGGAAAGTCGCCGGCACGCAGGGCAAAACAGAGAACGTCACGACGGTACCCGTGGATGAGCAGACGCGCCGGGAACTCGAGTCGTTGGGGTACGTCAGCGGGGGATCAAGCCGCGAAATCCAGCTCGGCGCCGATGCCCCCGATCCCAAAGACCGCATCGCCGTCATGAAGATCATGGAAGAGGCGGAGAGATTCCTGAACGCACATGACAATGCTCGGGCCGCGCAGCTTATGGAGCAGGCGCTCCGCCAGGATCCCGGCAATCCCATGGGCCACGTCTACCTGGCCATGGCGTGGGAGCGCGCCGGGCAGTTGCAACGCGCCGTCGCGGTTTATGAAGATGCCATCCATCGGCACGTCCTCACCGACATCATCTATTCACGTTTGGGCAAGCTCTATTTGCGTCTGCATGAATTGGATAAGGCGGTGAACGTGATGAACCGCTCCAACCAGATCAATCCTACCGATCTCGACAACTTGCGGAATTTGGGCACCGCGGAGCTTCAGTTGGGGCACGTCGATGAGGCGGAAAGGGCCTTCAAGGCGATCACCCTGCAAAACGATCATTACAGCGCGGCTTATAACGGCCTGGGTCTGGTAGCCATTCAGCGCGGCGACGCCGACATGGCCCGCCACGACTTCGAGAAGGCCATTGAACTCGATTCCACGGAGGTTGAGCCGCTCTTGAACCTCGGCGTGCTCTATGACAAGGCCGGCAACAAGCCCCTGGCGCTGCGCTATTACCAGCAGTTCCTCGAAAAGGCTTCCCCCCAGGATTACGGCGCCCTGATTCCCAAGGTGCGTTCCGCCGTTCGGGATCTGAAAAGCGGAGTCTAACCGACCAGCGGGATGCTTCGACTCGCCACGCCCAAGCCGTGACTCACAGATAGCCGTAAGGCCTTGGGGGTCTCAAGACGCAGCGAAAGAGTACGATTCGAGGTGCCCATGATCCGACCATTGCTCGTGGTTTTGTTCGCACTGTCTTCGTTCATGATGCTCACGGTTGCCGTTCAGCCGCTCGGCGCAGCGGAGCAGACGGTCTGGGAAATCGGACGGTTCGATCAGTCGTCGGGGGAGTTTCACGCTCACGTTGACTTTTCGGACCCGCATTACAACCCGACTTTCACGGTGGGCAAGAGCGATCCGGCGAAGGACTGGCCGGGCGAGCAGCCCGGGTCCGCCAACTCGGATGCCGGCGCGCGGCCCCATCCTTACACAATCGTTTTCAATTTGAAGAATCCTCCCGGGGGGACCTACCGGCTGGTGGTATCGGTGATTTTGAACCGGCCCCGCGTTCCCAAACTGCAGGTCGAGATCAACGGGAAGTCAGGCCTCTTCTACTTCCATCGCAAGGTGAGCTACTACCCCGGCGACGACGGCGTCGATTCGCCGATCTACGGAGGCGCTCAGCTCGAACTGGCGCTGCCCATTGCCGCGCTGCACGCCGGGGAGAATAAGCTGGTGCTCACGGCGGTAGATGATCCCCAGGACGGTCCGGGAGGATCATGGCTGGTCTATGACGCCTTGCGGCTGGTGGCAGATCCCGATGCAAAGGCGCCGCGCTCGACTGAGGTCAGCATCGACCCGACGATTTTTTATGTGAATCGTGACGGCACTCTCTCCGAGCTGGCCGAGGTCACAGTCACGCACTCCGAACCCGTCCAGCAGGGTGACGTGACCCTGACGGTTGCGGGAAAGGACCTGAAGGCAGCCATCACGCAAGGACACGACTTCGGCGAGGAGCGTCTCGAGTTCACCGTCCCCGAGTTGACTGGCCCAACGGAGGTTGAAGCCACCGTCCACCTGGACGGCCACGCCTTCAAGTCGCGGCTCAACTTCGTGCCCCAGCGTAAATGGACGATTTACCTGGCGCCGCACGCGCATCTCGACATCGGCTTCACGGACTACCAGGCTAAGATCGCCGAGATCCACAATCGCAACGTCGACAGGCTGCTGGATGAAATCGAGGCCCATCCGGAGATGCGGTTCAACCTTGACGGCTCCTGGATCGTGCGGCAGTATCTGGCCTCTCGCAACAAAGAGGCTCGGGAACGGCTGCTGAAACTCGTTCACGAAGGCGAGATCGCGGTACCGGCTCAATTCGCCAGCCTCATGACCGGCTACCCGACACTGGAGGAGCTGATCCGGTCTACCGACTACACTCGTCAGCTCCACGAGCAGGACGGCATCCCGTTTGACTACGCCAACATCACGGATGTCCCCAGTTACACCTGGTCCTATGCTTCGGTGCTGGCGGCGCTCGGGATCAGGTACTTTTCGGCTGCGGCCAACAGCGACCGGGGACCGATCCTGCTCTATGGACGCTGGAACACGCAAGCGCCCTTCTGGTGGCAGGGTCCCGACGGGCAGAAGGTGCTGATGTCGTACTCGCGCCAGTACTCGCAGCTCTGGTTCGTCTGCGGGATACCTCCCCAGGAGGCGAACTGCCGCCAGGCCTTGCCCACCTTCTTCCAGCAGTACGAGTCGCCTTCCTACAAGCCCGACACGGTCTTGATGTACGGCAGCCAATTCGAGAACACCTACCTCGTGCCGGGGGAACGGGAGTTTGTGGAGAAGTGGAACGGCCAGTACGTCTACCCTACGATCAAGCTTTCCGCCTTTCCCGATTTCATGCGCTATATCGACCAGCACTACGGCTCCGAGCTCGAAACCGTGAAGGGCGACGGAGGCCCCTATTGGGAGGACGGCTACGGCACCGACGCGCACTATCTCGCCATCGACCGCTCCAGCCAGCAGCGCGCGCCTTCCGCCGAGATGCTCTCGACCATTGCCACCTACTTCGAAAAGAACGCCTCCGGCCCGGCGGATGAGATTCGCGCCATGTGGAATGACCTCGTGCTCTACGCCGAACACACCTTCACCTCCTGGGGAGGCTACTCGCGGCCTGAAAGCGAGGAGACGCTGCGCCAGTTTGAGGTGAAGGACCACTTTGCGGTCGACGGCCGGCTGCGCGTGAACGCCGTTCTCGATCAGGCGCTCAGCCAGCTCGCGGACAAGATTCGCGTGCCGGCCACCGCGTTCGTGGTGTTCAACCCGTTGAACTGGACCCGTAGCGAGCTGGTCGAAACCGACCTCGACGCCGGCGACACGATCCTGGAGTATCCCGGCAAAACGCCCGTGCCGTTAGAAGTGCTCGCCAAGCACGCCGGCTACAATCACGTTCGCTTTCTTGCTCGCGATGTACCCTCGCTCGGCTATCGCTGCTACCAGGTCGTGCAAGCGCACCAGCACGTTCCGGCGCCCCCGAAAGAGACTCCCCTGCCCGTAACCAACACGCTGGAGAACGCCTACTACCGCATCGCAGTGGATCCCCAGGCCGGCGGCATCAAGAGTATCTTCGACAAGCAACTCAACCGGGACATCGTGGACGCTTCGAGCCCTTACCGCTTCAACCAGTACCTCTATGTTTCGGGTGGCGATGGCGAGACGCAACTTGTCTACATGCGCAAGTCGCTGCCCCTCGCGAAACTCACAGTGAGCGGTTCGAGCAGGGGCCGCGTCACGAGCTTCCGGCGCACGCCCTACGGGCAAGTCCTGACCTATGAGACCAGCGGTCTTCACGCCCCTTCGATTGCAACCGAAGTCATTCTCTTCGACGGGCAGAAGCGGATCGAGCTTGTGAACCGGGTGCGTAAAGATCCGGTGAACGTCAAGGAGGCCGTTTACTTCGCGTTTCCGGTGGCGGCCGAGCGTCCAGAGTTCAGTTACGAGATTCAGAACGGCTGGGTCGACCCGGCACAGGACCTGCTGAAGGGCGGGAACGTTGCCTGGTTCACGGTTCAGCACTGGGTACGCGTGGCCTCAGCGAACCTGAGCGTCGGCGTGGTGCCGGTGGACTCGCCCCTCATTACGCTCGGCGACATCGTCCGTGGGACCTGGCCGGAAGAGTTCCAACCCAAGTCCGCTACGATCTTCTCGTACGCCATGAACAACTACTGGCATACTAACTTCCGCCGGGTACAGAGCGGAGAGTACACGTTCCGGTACGCCGTAACGAGTGGAAGGGATCTGGCACCCGCCGAACTGGCGCGTTTTGGCCGCGCCGCCATGACTCCTCTCGAAGTGGGCGAGCTGGTCCCGAACGACAAGTTCGATGACCCAGAGCGCCCCCTGCCGCCCGATTCGAGCAGCTTTCTGCAGGTCGACGCGCCCAACGTAGTGGTGGTGAACTGGAAAGCCGCCGATGACGGCAAAGGTACGATCGTCCGCCTGCTGGAGACGGGCGGCGCCGCCGCAACCGCGCACCTGACGTTTCCCATGTTCAGTGTTGAGAGCGCCTGGCGCTCCACTGCGTCTGAGGAGAATCAACAACCACTCAATCCCTCCGGGCACTCGCTGACGGTCGACTTGAAGCCGCACGAGATCGCCACGTTGCGAATTGTGGCCAGCATGTCCGGCCTGGGGCACTGAGGCGCGCTCTCTGGAGAGGAGGTTGCAGACTTGGAGTTTCCTTTGGCCAAGGACAAACCACTCCAGACCGCAGCTTTATCAGCACTGGCCAGAAGGAGGAACTTGCAGTGAAGAGAACCATCATCCGGCCGGCGATCCTGGCCGCTGTGCTTGTTTCCGTCCTACTCCCTCCCGGCAGGCCCGCTGTGGCGCAGGAAGGCGCGAATTATTCTGCGCCTCGTCACGATGCGTGGCGCATCCTGGGTCCCGGGGGCGGAGGTGCGCAGTTTTACCCTGCCGTAAGTCCTCATGATCCGAATCTGGTGTTGGTGGCCTGCGACATGACGGGCGCCTACATCTCCGAAGATGGTGGAGGTTCCTGGCGCATGTTTGAGCTCCGCCATCCGGTCGGCTTCTTCGCTTTCGACCCTGTGGACCCCAAGGTGATATACGCGGGCGCGGGCGCTCTGTGGCGAAGCGTTGACCGCGGCGGGACTTGGGGCCTCGTGTATCCGCCGCCCGACTCCGCGACCCGCATCATCATGCCGGATGACCATGCAAGTCCCAGCGTTCTCACGGCCCAAGGAGCCGCGGGAATCGTCACGGCTCTGGCTGTGGACCCCGAAGACTCGAAGACGCTCTACGCGGCGATTGGCGAGGCGGGGGAATCCGCGCTCTACATCTCGAAAGACTGGGGCGCTCATTGGCAACGCACGGAGGGTCTCGTTGCCGGCCCCCGAAAAATCTACGTCGATCCTCGTTCACCTCAAAAGGACCGCACCCTGTATGTCGTGGGGAACAATTCCGTCAACATCCGAAGGGCCGGCAAGTGGGTGCAGGCCCCGGCGCCGGCCGGGGTGGCCCGGTTTCATGATGTTTCGGCGGGGTTCTCCTCCGATGGCGAGCTGACCGTTTATGCTGTGGTGGAGGCGAGAGCGTCCGGGGGTGCAGTCAGCGGCGGAATCTTCATGTCGGGCGACGGCGGCGCCACGTGGCGCATGGCCGGCGATGCCCTGTTCCACCTTGCCAACGCGACCGCGCCCGCCCCTCATTTCACATGCGTGGGAACCTGCCTGCGTCATCCGGAGGTCGCCTACGTTTCCTACGAGGGGCTGCATATCGGAAACAGCACCTTTCATGGCGTGGCGAGAACCAGCGACGCCGGCGCAACCTGGGACCTGGTTTGGAAAGAGGCGGAGACACCCGCGCCCAACGTCCATGATGCGTGGATCTCAGAACGCCTCGGAACAGGTTGGGGCGAGCCTGGCATCTCGCTGGGCGTGGCGCCGAACAATCCGGACATCTGCTACCAGACCGATGACGGGCGCACTATGCGTACTCTGGACGGCGGCCGTACCTGGGAGGCAGTCTACTCCAAGCGCCTTCCCGATCACACTGACGTGACGACTGGGCTGGACGTCACCACCAACTACGGAGTTTTCTTCGACCCCTTTGACCCCCGCCGCATGTTCATCGCCTATACGGACATCGGCTTGTTCCGCAGCGAAAACGCGGGCCGAAGCTGGACGAGCGCAACCCCCGGAGTGCCGCGCCGCTGGACCAACACGACTTACTGGATTGCCTTTGATCCGATGGTGAAGGGCCGCGTTTGGGGTGTGATGAGTTCCGTGCACGACCTGCCACGCCCCAAGATGTGGCGTCATACTTCGCCCGAAAGATACGACGGTGGAGTTTGCGTGAGCGACGATGGCGGCAAGACCTGGCGGCCGTCAAACCAGGGTATGCCCCCCACCGCCGCCACACACATTCTGCTTGATCCCATCAGCCCGGCTGACGCCCGAGTCCTTTACGTGACAGGCTTTGGCAGAGGCGTCTTCAAATCCGTGGACGGCGGGAAAACCTGGGCACTCAAGAACCAGGGCCTGCCCGCGCCTGAGCCCTTCGCTTGGCGGCTGGCACGAGATAAGAACGGAGTTTTGTACCTGGTCATCGCGCGCCGCAGCGAAGACGGCAGCCTCGGGAACCCTCGAGACGGCGCGCTCTACCGCTCGCGAGACGGCGCCGAACACTGGGAGAAAGTTCCCTTGCCGGAAGGCGTGAATGGTCCGAACGGGATCTCCATCGACCCGGATGACCCCGCTCGGCTCTACCTTGCCGCCTGGGGTCGCAATTTGCCCACGGGGGCGGTCGACGGCGGTATCTATGTTTCCACGGATGGCGGCGCGCTGTGGCGGAATAAACTCTCTCACGACCAACACGTTTATGACGTCACCTTCGACCCGCGCGATCCGCGCATTCTTTACGCCTGTGGTTTCGAATCTTCCGCTTGGCGCTCCATCGACCGCGGCGAGACCTGGAAGCGCATCCGGGGCTTCAACTTCAAATGGGGCCACCGCGTGATCCCCGATCCGCAGAACCCTGCCATGATCTACGTCACTACCTTTGGTGGGAGTGTTTGGTACGGCCCCGCAGGCGGCGATCCTCAGGCAGTTGAAGACATTGTCACGCCCGCGCTGGCATACGAGAAGTGAAGCTTTGCCATGCTGAGTTTTCGGCCCAAATCGTTGACCGGATGGTTCTGCGGCGCGCTGGCTTGTTTGTCGTTCGGCTTCTTGGGCTCTCGAGCGCTCTCGCGGCATTATGAGGCTTCCCCTCCGCCGCCCGAGCCTCCCCCCGTGCGGCTCGAGAACATTGCGGAGTCCGCCGGCGTGCACTTTGTTCTGAACAACAGCGCCACACCCAACAAGTATCAGATCGAGCCCATGGTTGCCGGGGTCGCGGTTTTCGACTACAACAACGACGGCCTTCCAGATCTCTACTTCGTCAACGGGGCCAGAATTCCGGATCTCCAAAAAACGGGCCCGGAGTATTACAACCGCCTTTACCGTAATAATGGCGATGGCACATTTACGGACGTGACGGAAAGGGCCGGAGTCAAGGCGGATGGATACTCGATGGGCGTGGCCGCCGGTGACTATGACAACGATGGATGGGAGGACCTCTACGTGGTGGGGGTCAACCGCAACTATCTTTTTCATAACAACGGCGACGGCACGTTCACCGACGTGGCGGAAAAGGCCGGGCTGACGGGTGTCGATCCTAAGCGAGGCAAGACCTGGTCGATCTGCGCCGGCTGGTTTGATTACGACCGGGACGGCTGGCTTGACCTGTTCGTGGTGAACTACTGCGAGTGGGGTTTGGATAAGGACCCCTATTGCAGCAACTCTCGCATCGGCGCCCGCTCCTATTGCTATCCCTCGAAATTCGCCGGCCTCCCCAACATGCTTTTCCACAACAATCATGACGGAACCTTTACCAATGTTTCCGTACCGTCCGGCATTGCCCGTTACACCGGCAAGGGCATGGGCGTGGCTTTCGCGGATTACGACAACGACGGTTATCCGGACGTGTTCGTGGCCAATGACACGACCCGCAACTTTCTTTTCCACAACAACGGAAACGGGACGTTCAGCGAAGTCGGATTGCAGACCGGTGTTGCCTTTAACGGCGATGGTTCCGCCATGTCTTACATGGGCGCGGATTTCCGCGACATCGATAACGACGGATGGCCCGACCTTTTTGTGACCGCCCTCTCCAACGAAACCTTTTCGTACTTCCACAATGCGGGTGGCCGCCTCTTTGAAGATTACTCACCCCTGACCATGCTCAGCCGCTTGAGCCTCTTGATGGGCGGCTGGAGTAACGGCATCTATGATATGAACAATGACGGCTGGAAAGACCTGGTGGCCGTCAATTCCCACGTGAACGACAACATCGAAAACGAGATGAACGTTCCCTACCGGCAGACGAACGCCATTTTCGAAAATCTTGGGGGCAGATTTGCCGACGTCTCGGCCACCGCCGGCCCGGACTTCCAACTCCCCGCCGTGCACCGGGGCGCCGCCTTCGGCGACCTCTTCAACGACGGGAGAATCGACTTGGTCGACTCGGTGCAAAACGGCCCGGCAGAGATCTTTCGTAATGTCACCGAAAACGGCAACCATTGGCTGGAAATCCAAACCGTGGGAAGGAAAAGCAATCGTGACGGAATCGGGACGAAAATCCGCTTGGAGTCAGCCAGTGGAACTCAATACAACCACGTCACGACCAGTGTGGGCTATGCCAGCTCCAGTGATCCTCGCGTGCACTTTGGTCTGGGCAAGGATGACAGGGTCAAACGACTCACCCTCGAATGGCCCAGCGGTATTCGGCAGGAGCTCACCGACGTCAGGGCGGATCAGATCCTGAAAGTTGTGGAGCCTGAGCAATAAGCTTTGTAGCGCTGAGCTTCAGCTCAGCACGTGCCGACCTGAAGGTCGGCGCTACACGTGCTTCAAGAGGGGCCTAAGGGTTGGGGTTGGGCGCTGCCTCAGCAGCACGCGCCGCGTGTTTTGAGGCTTCCTGGGGATTCCCCATGGCCGTGTAAATCTGTGCCAGGAGGAAGTCAACTTTATAGTCAGGGCCACCCAGGCTGAGCGCCGTCTCACCCTCCTGCGCAGCCTCCTTGAGGCGGTTCATTCGAAAGTAGACTTTGCTCAATTCGTAGCGGAGTTCGGCATTACGGGGAACAGTTCGCAAAGCGTCCTCCACGACGCCCTGGCTATCCGTCAAGCGATTGAGCTTCAGTAGGAATTCCCCATATTCCACATAGATGTGCAGATCGGAATATTTCTGCGTACGGCTGGCGTTCAACCCTTTCTTGAAACTTTCCTCCGCTCCCTTCACATCACCCATCGTGTCTTTTGTTCTCGCCAGGTTCTCGTAGCTCCTCACACTTTGGGGATTGATCTTTAGCGCACGGTTGAAGGCCTTTGCGGCCTCGGCGAAGTCATCATGGAGGAACAACGCCCGCCCGAACATGAACCAGGTGTCCGAGTCGTTGTCATTCAGTTTCAGCGCCTCGCGGTAATTTGCCTGGGCATTGGCAAAGTCCTTCTCGGCCGTATGAATCATTCCCAGAACGGTATAGGCTTGGGCAAGTTTGGGGTCAAGCTGAAGCGCTCGCTGAGCAGATTTCGTCGCCAAGTCGAACTTCCTCTGGTTGAATTGTGCCCCTGCCAGTAGACAATAGGCTTCGGGAGACTCTTTCAATCGGAGGTAGATTGAGAAGCACTTCTCGGCTTGTACGGGCCGCTCTGTAAGGTAATAAATCGTCCCCAGACGAAGTTGCGCAACCGGGTAGTTCGCGTCGCCGGATTCAACTTGTGCATAGAGCTGTTCGGCCTGCGAATACTCCTTCGCCCGGTAGAGCTTTTCTGCTGTAAGAAAACCCTGGTCTGAACTCCATGCCGGAGTTGCCGGCAAAACAAGGCCGACCATGAGGCAGGTCAGGAGCTGCGCTAGCATGACTCGCCACAGATACTGTCGTGTGCTCGCACGGGAATCCCGAATGAAAAAGATGGAATAACTCCCTTTCTGTTTGGGTTCAAAATTCAGGCTTTTCATTAGAAAAACCGATTTTCCTGAGCGGTCTGGAATTCCACAATTGGAATTGTAATTAATCCGTGCACATACGCAAGGGGAATCACTTCTGTCTGGGGAAGTTTCAATTGACTATCACTGGTTGTGACGATTAAACTGGCTGCGCCTGAAGGCTTGGGTTTCCTTAGAAGCTGTGGTAACGAAAGAGCCTTAGACTTATGCATGATCGTCTCAACCCGCCACACGGCGGCGATTTAGTGACACTGATTGCTGCACCGGGCCGGGTTCCCCAACTGCGGGCAGAATCAAAGTCCTGGCTTTCCTGGGATTTGACTCCTCGACAACTTTGCGACCTGGAACTTCTTTTGACGGGTGGTTTCTCGCCGCTTCGGGGATTCATGACGCGTGCGGACTACGAAGGCACATGCGCCGATATGCGTCTGGCGGATGGGCGGTTATGGCCCATCCCCATCGTACTAGACGTAACGGAAGAGTTTGCAAAGTCTATCGGCGAAGGCAGCAGCATCGTCCTCAGGGACTCCGAGGGCGTCCTGTTGGCTGCCCTGCATGTGGATGAAGTGTGGCAGCCGGATCGGATGGCGGAAGTCGAAGCAGTGTACGGGACGACGAACTCTGAGCATCCCGGCGTGGACTATGTGCTAAACAGAACCCACCCCTGGTACGTGGGAGGGCGCCTGGAGGGCGTCCAACTGCCTTCGCATTATGACTTTCGATCTTTGCGCCTGACGCCCTCCGAACTTCGGGCGGCATTCGTCAGGCTCGGGTGGCGCCGCATTGTGGCCTTCCAAACTCGCAATCCGATGCACCGCGCTCATTACGAGCTGACACTAAAGGCCGCAAGAAAGGAAGGAGCGAACCTCCTCATTCACCCCTCTGTCGGCATGACT
>Ga0208038_1000931_pt1 | contig 18371 bp, 12 predicted proteins | sample June2015DPH_16_1_FD_184714 | JGI IMG/M metagenome (GOLD analysis project Ga0208038, IMG submission 184714) | Peatland microbial communities from SPRUCE experiment site at the Marcell Experimental Forest, Minnesota, USA - June2015DPH_16_100... | ecosystem: Environmental > Terrestrial > Soil >...
TCGGAGGGCCCAAGGATTCTTATGGAAAAAGGAGATGAGCAACAATGAAATGCTTTTATAGCAACAGGCTAAGTCATCTTGTTTTGCGCTTGGGCGTGATTGCGAGCGCGCTGGCCTTGTTTACAGTTGCTTTCCTCGCGAATTCGCCAAGCGCATTTGGCCAGGGTGCAACGGGAGCGATCAACGGCACGGTCTCGGACGCCAGTGGAGCGGTCATTCCAGGGGCGAAAGTGACCTTGCAGAACGCCGCGACCGCTGCGGAGCGCGTAGCCGTAACCACCGCGACAGGAACCTACGTGTTTGTGGAGGTTCTCCCTGGAAATTACACAATGCAAGTCAGCGCGCAAGGTTTCGCTACTGCGAAGGAAGAAGCCTTCACGCTGAGTATTAACCAGACGGAAACACATAACTTGACTTTGACCATTGGCCCCACCGTGCAGGAAGTGACGGTGACGGCCGCGGCGTCACACATCGAAGCCACCACGGCTGAACTTGGCACCGCCGTGGCTTCGAAGGAAGTCACCGACCTTCCCTTGAATGGCCGGAACTTCACCCAACTTCTGACCTTGACGCCGGGCGTGTCTCCCATTAGTACAGCTCAGAATGCGTCCGGCGGAAGCCTCTGGGGGGGCAACACCATTGGGACTTTCGCTTACCCATCGGTGAACGGGCAGAACAACCGTTCCGACTTTTACATGCTCGACGGCTACAATAACCAGATGGAGATGTTGGGTATGGTGGGCACGACTCCGATCATCGATCAGGTGCAGGAATTCAAGGTCCAATCGCACAATGATAGCTCGGCATACGGGATGGCGTTAGGCGGGCTCATCAACGTGGCTACCAGGTCTGGCACAAACGAGTACCACGGTGATGGCTGGGAGTTTGACCGCAACAATGTCTTTGACGCGCGCAACACCTTCATTGCCAGCACCATTCCGTACAAGCAGAATCAGTTTGGCGGAGTGATTGGCGGGCCGCTGCTCCCGGGCCACTTCCGGAGCGGGGCGCCCAAGACTTGGTTCTTTTTGGGCTATGAAGGTTTCCGGAGTGTCCGTTCCTCTTCAGCACTGTTGGAGGTACCAACTGATGCGGAGCTAGGTATCGGGGGGTCGGGTATTGCCGATCTGAGCTCACTGACCAGTCAAATTTACAATCCTTGGTCGACCCGGCCTGATCCATCGAAGCCCGGCAGCTACCTGCGGGACCCCTTCATGTGCGATACGAGCGGCAATCCCCTGCCGGCGCCGGGCGGCATTCAGGCGGCCGGTACCGCTTGTAACAAAATCCCGGCGAGCCTGGTGGTCCCGAACTTAACGGCGTACGAGGGGATCGATTTGCCCCCACCCGTGAACACCGGCGTGCCAGGTTACAACGTTATCGACGTTACGCCCAATCGCTATAGGGAGGACACGGTCTCGCTCCGCCTCGACCACCAGTTCAGCGAACAGACCGGCCTCTGGTTCCGTTACACCGGTTTTACCCAGCCCGATTCGGTGGCCGATGGTTATCCTAACACCGCGACCGACTTATTCGAACACGGCTACCAAGGGGCGGTAAACCTCACTCACACATTTGGCGGCGGGAATAAGGTGCTCACGGTTGGCTTCGCACGAAACAGTCAACAGGACAACGAAATAACTAAATTGGATATAGCACCGGACTTGGCGTTAACGGAGGGCTGGAACCCCTTCTTCGCCTCGGGCCTCGGGGCAGTCGACGCTGCCACGCCGGGTCCCATGGACACGAGCCTAGGCATCACAGCGTACAATACCAGACCCAGCTACCACCACCAGATAAGCACAATGTCCGACATATACGAATGGAAAGGTGACTTCACATGGGTTCGCGGCCACCACACCATGTCGGCGGGGGCGGATTTCAATTCGGACAACTTCCTTGAGCCGATCGTATACAATAATGAGAACTTTAGCTCTGCCCAAACTTCGAACCTGGAGAGCCCGGCAGGGACCGGTTCTGCGTTGGCTTCGATGGTGTTGGGAGTTCCCGACAATTCCACGTACCGTAACACTATCGAGACGGAGCAACATGGCTGGGTTGATGGATTCTATGCCCAGGACTCCTGGAAGGTCACGCCTAAGCTGACCTTCAACTTCGGCTTACGCTACGAATTCCGACTATGGCCGATTTATGGCACCGCGGCGGCCGACGACCAGTACGTAGGCGACATGCAGTTCAACAATGGGACGTACATTTTGGCCAAAGTTCCCCCTGCCTGCAGCGCTACCGTCGGCGCACCCTGCATTCCTGGGGGAACGCTGCCCGCCAACGTAGTCGTCACGCCTTTCGCGAACCACGCTATCTACCACAATGATTACGACAACCTCGGTCCGAGACTGGGATTCGCCTACCAACTGCGCCCCACCACGGTGATCCGGGCTGCGGCTGTGAAATTCTTTGACAACTGGGGGGGGCAATTGTCGTCTTCCCAGAATTACACGGGAACTTGGCCTTCGTTAAGTCTGAATATAAATTCAAACCAAAATTACCCAACCACGGCCAATCCGCTGCCCACGACCACGTGGAATAACCCGTTAAACGCTGGTGCTACTGGGACTGTTCAATACCCGGCTGCCACTCCGTTCAACCAGGTGGAGTGGTTTGCGCAACCGAACCAGCAGAGCGCCTATTCAGAGCAGTGGAACTTCGGCATTCAACAGGCAGTTGGTACCTCCACTATCCTTGAAGCCGACTACGTTGGCTCGCACAGCAGCCGGGTTGACCTCGGTACTTTCGCGAACCAAGCCGTTGCTCCTGGGCCCGGCGATACAGCGCCCCGCCGACCTTATCCCTATATCACACCTACCTTTTACGATAGGAGCAATGGGAAATCGAGCTACGAAGCCCTTCAGGTGAGGGCGAGAAGGACCACGAGCAAGGGGTTGTCGTACATCATTTCCTACACTTGGTCGAAGACCATCGACCTTGGCTGCGATGGGTGGTTCGCCGCTGAGGGCTGCAGTACCACGCAGGAGTACAATGTGGAAGCGGACAGATCCGTGGCGGGGTACGATATCCCTCAAGAGCTAGTGGCGAGTTGGACTTACGACCTTCCTTTCGGCAAGGGTAGGTCGTACGCCTCCGGAAACAAGGCGCTTAATGCCCTGATTGGAGGCTGGTCTCTCAACGGGATTTACACCCTCAGGTCGGGGGAACCATTGAACCTGGGCGTCAGCGGCGACATTCCAAACGTCGGCGCCTCTAATGTACGCCCCAACCAGGTCGGCCCCAGATACTTAGCGACGCGAACCCCGGAAGAGTATTTCGACACCTCTTCATTTGTGGTTCCCGCAGAATACACTTTCGGCAGCTTGGGACGCAACGCGCTGAGGGACACGTGGTCCCCGAACTTTGATATGTCGATCTTCCGTGATTTCAAGCTTCCTTTCAGTGAGGCCACGCGGCTTCAATTCCGCGCGGAGTTCTTCAATACCTGGAACAATGTGGTTCTGGGTGGTTGTGCGGATACCACTGTCCAAGACCCCACCTTCGGGGAGGCCTCCTGCACCCGGAACACGGAAAGAGAGGTCCAATTTGCCTTCAAGCTCTATTTCTAAGCCTCCAAGCCAGTGACAAGAGGCTTGGAGGTGTTCGGCAAGAACGTAAGAATCTGTCAAGGCTGAAGAGGGTGGCTTCCCAGGAGGGGTGGAAACACCGGCCCTGGGGGGCCCCCTCCCTGCCCGTAGTAAGTGTGGCAGATATGCCCGGTAAAGTGCCTGCCTGTCGGGAGTGCACGCCGGGCATTATTTTTTTGGCCAGCAGGACCGATTGGTTTGATTTCACACGTTACACCGCCATGATTACCCGCAAATCTCATTTCGGCACTAACAAAGATGCTGGTGAGGCCTCGCTTCCTCAGAGGGGGATGCAAGGGATCTTTGCTAAAATCAGATGCTTGGTTCCTCAGGGTCGCGGGATTCAACCAAGGAGGCCATGCTGGTGAATGACATCTTTAGCCCCGCCGATTTGGACGACGAAAAGCTGGGGACAAGATCAGCCACAACCCCTCACCTGCAAATGGTCGGAACGACGAGGGCGCGCCGGAATGGACTGCCGGGCCAAACTGCAGCCTTGGCCGCAGTGTTGTCCCTGCTGGCCCTGCTTTCCTCACCCCCGCAATGCAAGGGAGCATCAGATTTTCGCGGTGACGCGGTTGATTCAGCAGGTATGTTGTCCGTGGCTTGCCGGGAGGCGGCAAAGAAATTTCCCGAGATGTCTGATGTGCTGAAGAGTCTTGCAGGCCACCCATCTGCCCCGGCATACAACGCCCTGGGGGGATTGTACGGACAGAACAAAGAGTCTTCGTGCGCCGTGGAGGCCTTCCGCCTGGCTCTCCGGCTGGACCCATCATCGTCAGAGGCTCATTATAATCTGGGGGTCGAGCTTTCCTCCCAGGGTGACTTGGTTTCAGCGGTGAAAGAGCTGCACGCTGCCCTTCATCAGAAACCCAGCATGTTTACAGTTCACAACGCCTTGGGACTCGCCCTTCAGAACCTGGGAGACTTGGAGGGCGCAGCCGATGAATTCCAGTCTGCACTAAAGATCAACCCGGAGTTCGCTCAGGCAGCGTCCAATTTGGCGAATGTCCTTGACTTGCAGAAGCGGTATCCGGCGGAGATCTTTTACCTCAATGAGGCTCTGGCGAAAAAGCACCCTGCTGAGTCGGACTATGAGTTGCGTCTCTCCCTGGGACTTGCTTATGCGTCCAATGGCAACACCGACGAGGCGATCAAGACATTGCAGGCACTCGTTGCCGCCTATCCGAAGTCTTCAGAAGCTCACCACGATCTGGCCACGCTTTATGCCAAAACCGATCGAGATCGCGAAGCCACAGAGGAATTCAAACAGGCCCTGAAGCTCGAGCCTCAGAACTTCGCCACGCGGCTTTCATTGGCGAAAGCCCTGCTGCAAGAAGGGGACGACTCCGCGGCAGTACCTTTGCTCCAGGAATGTACCCGCCAGCGTCCAGAGGACTACGAGGGGTACTTTGTGCTGGGCTGGGCCTATCGCAAGCTGGGCAACGACGCCATGGCGGTGGCATCGTTGCACCGGGCTGCTGAGCTGGAGCCCGAGAATTACGATGTGCACTATAACCTGGGGCTTGCCCTGGCACGCTCCCAACAGTTGGACAAAGCGGCCCATGAACTCGAAATTGCCGAAAAACTTGACCCTCACGCCCCCGAAGCCCCCTACCAACTGAGCCTGATTTTTCGCAAGAAGAACGAACCGACCCGGGCCGCGAAAGAGATGCAAACCTTTACCCAAGCAAAGGAATGGGCTGGCCGCAATGAGAGTGCCACCATCCTGGGCGCCAAGGGAAACGTTTTGCTGGCGAAAGGCGACCCGCAAGGCGCCGCGGCTGCTTACCGGGAAGCCCTGAAACTGCAGCCGGGTGATCCCAAAATGCTCTACAACCTGTCGCTGGCGCTCGACATGCTCGGAGATTACCAGGAAGAGAAGCGCGAATTGGAACAGGTAGTTGCGCTTGATCCTAACCTCTTCGAGGCTCGTAATCAACTGGGAATCCTCTACATGGCAGGTGGCAAGCCCGAGGAGGCCGAACGCCAATTCAAGGCTGCCTTGGCGACCAATCCAACATACGCCGAAGCAGAAAATAACCTGGGCAGCCTGTACATGCGACTTCGCAAGGACCCCGAGGCGCTCCAACTGTTTCAAAAGGCAACCACGCATGACCGGGCGAATGCCAAAGCATTTCTTAATTGGGGAATTTTGGTCGCCAGCCAGGGAAATTATTCCGCTGCTATTCCACTATTTCAAAAGGCCATCGAAATAAAACCTACTTATGCCAACGCTTACACGGCGTTGGGTATGGCAGAGGGGAAAGCCGGAAAGGGGAAGGAATCAATCGAGGCCTTGACGAAGGCCCTGGAATTGGAACCGAACTCCGCTGAGGCGCATATCAATTTGGGAATTGCCCTCGCCGATCAGTATGACTTACAGGGTGCTCTCAGGGAATTCACGCGCGCTGCAGAGCTAAATGCCAAGTCGCCTATGGCGCATTACAACAGAGCCAGAATTCTGCGCGATATAGGTAAGCGCGAGCACGCCAGGGCTGAGGCCGAAATAGCCTATGGCCTTGCCCCGGATTATCCACCGCTGCTCTACTTGATGGGTCTGGTGGAAAGGGAAACGGGGAATTTCCCCGCTTCCACCGAGGCCTTCCAAAAGCTGGTTTCCCTCCAGCCTAACAATAGTGTGGCCCACTTCTTCCTTGGGGAAAACCTGCTCCAACAGGGAAATCAAGATGCTGCCATCGAGCAATGGAAGGCGGCAGTGGCCGCGAACCCCGATAATCGGGAGGCTCTCTATAACCTGGGTCGGACCTTGAGTAAGGTCAATGATCCCGCCGCTCAGATGTACATGCAACGTTTCCAAGAAGTGGAGAAACGCAACCAACTTTCCGACCGGGTCCAGTCGCTCAACAATTTTGCTCTCGAGGCTGCCAGAGACAATAACTGGACGCAGGCTGTCGAGCAGCTTCATGAGGCCCTGCACGTCTGCGGGGCTTGCTGGCAGCTTCCTGTCCTTCATAGGAATCTTGGGCTCACTTACGCCCGGACTGGTGACATCGAGAGTGCGCTTCGGGAACTTCATGTGGCCCTGAAGCTGAACCCCAACGACAGTGATGCTTCGAAAGCCATCGAAATTCTGGAATCGCTGAAGAAAAAACAGCCTTAATTGTGCGGATTGTCCGGCCACGTGATGACGGGTTCGTGACTACGCCCCTCGCTGAGATGTAGCTTGTCTTTGCAGATTCGATTCTTCAATTGTGGAAACAGCTCCAGGGTATTATCTCACAGGACTTGCCTGCCGGTTTGTCGTGTCTGCTCCTCAGTCAAGTCGCCTCGTTCCACCTTTCCCCGCGAGCACCTCAGCCCAGCAGCGACGCATGTTTTGAGCGGTCTGCGCGATCGCCGCTACCAACTTCCGACCCGTCGCGCGACACGCTACTGTCTACCCTCACTTCTTCCATGTATCGGTCTTTCTCCAGGAATCGATGACGTAGGGCAGGCAATCAGTCCCGCCCGTATTATGAATGCTCAGATTGAGCTCCTCCTCCATCCGCTTGCTCTTGAGCGAGAGAAACGAACAGCGCGCGGCAATATCCAAGAAGACCTTCATTCCGATCATCGCTTGTCCGATATCGTTGAAGTGGCAACCATCGGCCGTCAGCAACCAGGTCGCCCCCTCCAGGAGTGAATACAAGTCGACGAAGAGCGCACCCGTTTCGCGCGCCATCGTCGCGATCGCCTGATTGTAAGAAGTAACCAGCGCGTCACCAGGCAAGTTAAATTTCCCGAACCGCCCCCGATACTTCGGGTCCGCCCAAGTTTGGGCGTCAAATTGTAAATTCCAATACGGCCCCGCTAGAACTACCAAGGCGTCCGGCAGTTTCTTGATGGTGTTGACAACAACTTCTCGATACGCTTGCATGAAGCTATCCAAGGAATGACCACAGCGTGCATCATTCAAACCGTATGCGTACACTGCCAGATCGGGCCGGTAGCTGATCATATCTTGTTCATAACGCTCGATCCCCGAGGGCGCCGTGCCGTACACATCTTTCGGATCGTAGCCTGGGGCAGCCGGGCTGATCACGTTGGCAGGAATCGCGTTATTAAAAACGCGTAGCGGCGAGTCCTGAAAGCGCCGAATCAAGCCGGCAAGACTCTGCACCCACTCGTTACTCGGATCGCCAGCGGCCATGCCGTACGCGTTTGATTCTCCCATAACGACAAGGCGCTGGATGGGTTTGGAGCGGATATCTTTGCGAAGGCGGCTGGCATTCCCGCTCCCTTGGCCAGGGTTGCCTCGCAAGCTTGCCGATGAAAGGAGTGCGCCAACACTCACTGGCACAAGCTTTGCCATGGTGCGTCGATTCATGTTCATAAGATCTCCTCCGTTCCCTTGTTTCGCACATTAGTTCGCATTGATGGGTACATGTCGGTGTAAATCTGGAGTCCGCTGAAATCCGTGTCTGGTGGTCGCCTCAGAATCAGCACACGGGCTTCAAGCGGGACAAGTCTAGCCTGCCGGCCACGGGTCCGTAAGTGTTTTTTTGATTCGTGTTTTCTAATTCGGTGTGGGGCAGGTTGCACCGCACGCGGCTACGGCACTACGGGAAGGAGAACCGACGAGGGGTGCTCTTTGTCGTGAAGAATTGTATTTGTCGCTTTTACCCAACGAGTACCACGGCCTATATCCTCGCCCGTATTCAGATTCCGGTCAAAGCGCGGGAAATTGCTGCTGGAAATCTCCAAGCGCAGCCAGTGCCCTTTCAAAAAGACGTTCGACGTGGCCCACAGATCGATGGTGAATTTGTAGATCCCACCCGGATTCATAAACTCGACTCTTTCTGGAGACCTACGGTAACGAGCCCGCACAACCCCTTCCGTGAGATTTTGCGCGAACCCGTTCGGCCAAACGTCCATGAGCTTTCCGGTGAAATCTGTGTCGATGGCCGAAGAGCTGGCGAAAAGCTCGACGCTGACCGGGCCGGTCACCTCGAATTCCTCCGTGAAAGGGGGTGTCGAGTAAACCAGGACGTCTTTTCGGGTCTCCACGGAGCGTTGGTCGGCTGCTCCTGCGACTAAGTGCACTCTGTCACAGCAGGCTGGGCCGCCATGAGTCGGCACGGGATCACCAGGGTCGTATACGTACTGGTCAGCAGGCTCACTACCTGGCGGCGAGGTGCTCAGCGTTCCGTCGCCAGAGAGTGAGTTTGCCTTGCCCTGCGAATGAAAATAGAAACGCTTGTTCCGGGCGCGGGCCAGCGGCCAATCGTCTTCGTCGCGCCAAACGTTCTTCCCCATAACGAAGAGCTTCACCGGCTTTTCGCTCTCCAGACCATTTTTTGCCCCCTTCAGCAGGTAGTCATACCAGCGCAGCGATAAGTCATCCACATTGACGACGGAGTTTTGGCCGAAGTCGACGTCGCCAATCCGCGGGCCTGGCCCGACGTGCCCACCCACCAAAACAAGTAGGCGCTGACCCCGCCGCGCCGCCTCGCTGCCACCCCGGGCTTTCATTCCCATATAATTCCTGAGCGCTCCGCCCAGAAAGACATCATACCAGCCGCCAATGTGAAAGATGGGAACGGTGATTCGCGAGAAATGCTCTTCGATGGACAGGCGTTTCCAGTAGTCGTCATAGCTCGGATGCGCCAGCCAATCAAGGAAATAAGGAGCCAATTCGTGGAGAGTTACTGTGGGGTCGTCCTGCTTGCCCGAACCAAATAAGGGGTAAGAGGCAAGGGGAAGCTTTAGCGCGCGTAGCCAGACGTTTACAGCCGCCCGCCGCTGGAGGCTGTCCAAGGCATAAAACGTGGTCATCGATTCGTTAATCCATTCCTGAAAGGCGCCACCCTGGTACACCCACCCTTCATGGTAGTTAGAGGCGGTTACCCAAGAAAAAAGACCCACAAGATGGGGCGGGGTTGAAATCGCCGCGAGCAACTGCGTGGCGCCACTATATGATCCCCCCAACATCCCCACCTTACCGTTCGAGTAAGGAAGAGAGGCAGCCCATTCGACGCTATCGTAACCGTCCTCGATCTCATGCTTAAAGGGATACCATTCGCCTTCCGAGGTGTAACGGCCACGCACGTCCTCAGAAATCACGACGTATCCCTGGGAGGCGGCGCGCAGGCCAAAAGCCAGCTCGTTAACCTTCTCGTAAGGCGTCCGGTTGAGCAGAACCGGAAATTTCCCGTCCGCCCGAGGTCTGTAAATGTCCGAGCGGAGCACCACCCCGTCCCGCATCTTGGCTTCTGCCTGTTCAACGATTACCTCGTAGAACTGCTGCGCCAAGCATCCCGGCGCGACCAACAAGATCAATCCGCCAATTAATGGCAAAAGAAGCCTATGGCGGTGTATTACCTCGTTTCCCCTTTCTCGAACCACTCGGAACATTCACACCTCGAGATTAATTTGAGCCGGACTGAGATTTGGGCAGAGCTTCAAGGTACCTTGGGTTGCGTTAGCTCGACCATGTTATCACAAGATCGAAAAAGCTAGCCGAAGATATTTGAAATTTTGATGCAATCGGCCAGCCTTCAATGATCATCATTGTCCAGACAAAATAGAGAAGCGACTGATGGAGCTTCTCGCACGCCCCCCAGTTTCGGAGCCTCCCCTACCTCTGCAAATGAGAAATTGGACTAAGTTCGTGCGATACAACCCGACAGTTTGTTGAAGAACGCTCCAACCGTGTCTTCCTGAGCGAGCATAGCCGAAGACCGCTTTCCGTGCATTTCTGTGCCATCACCAGCTTACGAGATTATTCGTCGGTCGCAGCGGCGGCCTGCTCAGAACGACAGCCGCACGGAGTTTTTTACTAAACTCCTCGCCCGGAGATCGGGATTCTCCTTGCATCTTCATTTCGGACCCCCTATGCTGAAGGCTCGAGATCTGGAAATCTGCGAGAAGACCGACAAAAACCTGTGAGAAGTGAAGGGCCTAGCTTCCCGGAGGTATGGATGGCCAAAGTTCTGGGGGGTGCTCTGGTCACCCTGATCGTCGCGCAAGGGATGTTCGTGGCGAGAACTTCGCCCATCATCCAGGGCCCCCCGACGGCTTTAAACCCCTCTTTTACTCTTTCTCAGCCCTGCCAGTCCGTTGCTCAAGCCTCTCCCGAGCTTTCAGCACTCCTGAAGCAGATAGCGATTCAACCTTCCGTCGAGCGCTTCAGCGCCGTGGGCATGCAGTTCGCAAAGCAGCAACAATATGCGTGCGGGATTCCCGCTTTCGAGGCGGCGCTTCGACTGGACCCGAGAGTATGGGAGGCGCGTTACAACCTGGCAGTGGCGCTGGCGCAGACGGGTGATTCGAAGAGGGCCGCGAGCGAACTGAGAACCGTCCTTCAGCAGAAACCCGATTATCCCCCGGCCCACGACGCTTTGGGCTCGGTCCTTCAATCCACAGGTAATTGGGATGCTGCGGCGGAACAATTCCAAGCTGCGCTCAGAATCGATCCCCATTTTCCGCAAGCGGCGTTCAACCTGTCGGAAGTTTTTCAATCACAAAAGAAATATGCGGCGCAGGTTTATTATCTGCGACGGACCCTGGCTTCAAATCCGCCCAAGGAACTGGAATTCCAGGCTCGGCTGGCCCTGGGCGATGCCCTGGAGCAAATGGGCGACGCCAGCGGCGCGATGGAAGAACTCCGCAAGCTCGTGGCAGCGTTTCCCGGTTCCGCAGAAGCACATGACAATCTGGGAAACGCCTACGCGCGGCATTTTCGGTTCCGGGAGGCGCGGCGCGAATATGAGCAGACACTGCGGATCGACCCCCGTAACAACTCTGCCCGGCTCTTCTTGGCGAAGGCGCTGCTGGAATTGGGTGAGAGGAGCACCGCTATTTCCAGCGCGCAGGAATATATCGGTCGCACCCCGGCCGACTACGAGGGTTATCTTGTGCTTGGGCTGGCTTACCGCTTGGGAGGGGACTTCGGCAAGGCAGAGGAGCCTTTGCGGCATGCCGTTAAACTGAAACCCGACGACTACGAGGCGCGATACGCTTTGGGCATGCTGATGGCGCGAGTGGGTAAAACTGAGGAGGCCATTCATGAATTGGAGGCGGCGAAGAAACTGAATCCTGACGCCCCGGAACCTCACTACGAGCTGAGCCGAATTTACACTCGCCAGCAAGACACGCAGCGGGCAAAAGAAGAGGCCGATGCCTTTCAGCAGGCTCGGGAGCGCGCTGGGAAGGCCCGAACCGTTGTTTCGCTGCGCATCAAAGCCGACGCCCTGCTCCAAAAGGGCGAAGCTCAAGATGCTGCCAATACTTACCGTGAGGCTCTCAAGATTACTCCCGGTGACCCCACCCTCCACTACAATCTCTCGCTGGCCCTGGCGAAGTTGGAGGAGCAGGCGGAGGAGAAACAGCAGTTGGAAGAAGCTGTCAAGCTAGGGCCCAACGTGGCAGAACCTCATAACCGTTTGGGGACTATATACCTAGGCGAGGGCAAGACTCGCGAGGCCCAAAAGGAATTCGAATGGGCGCTGGCGCTCAATCCCACGCTGGTCGAGGCGATGAATAACCTTGGGATCCTTTACTCTGGCCTGGGGAACAATCGGGCCGCCATTGAACAGTTTCGGGAAGCAGCCTGGATGCAGCCGGAGTTCGCCGCAGCGCACGCCAACTTGGGTTTGGCCCTGGCGGCGGCTGGTAGTTTTGAGGAGGCGCAACGGGAGCTCAATCGTGCTCTCAGACTCGACCCGCAAAACCAACCGGCTCTAGCTGGGTTGCGGATGCTGAAGGCTCAGAGGGTTAAACCTCAGGTTCCTGTTCGGGGGGCCGTGAAGCCGGTTAATTGACCTGATCAGGATCGCAGACATGAGCTCAAAAAATTGGGTATATGGATGGATCATTCAGGGCTCTCTGCCTGATTGCCTGATAGAGCTGCTGCACCGCGGCTTGCTGTTGCTTCTGGACCCCTGCCGCCAAAGATTGGGCACGGCTGAGCTCCTCCGGCGTCAGGCCAACTTTCTTACTTGTCACCGCGACCTCACCGCGTAACTGCGCGTAACCCTTATCACTGGAATCCATGCGGTGGGTCAGGACCACCAATTCGTAGTTTTGCTTGGTTAACGCTGCGGAAAACCGTGATCGATCGCTCAGCACGAGAATCAAATTGACAACTGAGATCACAAGCAGGAGGCCCACCATGATGGGCAAGAGTTTGCCTCCGTGGGTGCCAGGGGGCTGCGCTTGAACATTAGCGCTTTGACGCGTTGCAGTTGAAAGCCCCGCTGAGGATTGTTGCTCAGCGGCACGGTGTGCTTGGTCGTTCGATCCAAGCATCGCGGGGTCCGTGCCTGGAGTCTTTTCAGCCATATGGCCTCCTGTCGGAATTTTCGATTCGAACCTTAGCTTCGGGAGAAATTATACACAGGCCCCCCTATCGGTTCAAGCGCAGGGGTTTTCGGAGGATCGGGTACCGCAGACCGCGCAGAGCGCACGCGCAAACGACCGGGGCCGCGGCTGGACTGTCGACCGTGACTTCCATGATCCGCTTGCCTTGAGAATCCAGCATTGCTATCCTCGGGGTGGGCCCATGGACGCCCATGCAGGTATGTTCAAGGGTGTTCGCGCTGTGGTCCTTTGTGGCGACGCCTTCTCGGACCATCCCAAGCTCACCCCGCAGGGGCGCCTCTGATTGGGGTGCAATCACAGGCGCCCCTGCTCGCACCGCGGACGTCCCCGATCATGGGGATCCACTGTGGATAATCGAGACGGCACGATTGCCAGGGGGAGAGCACTGCTGCTTTGCTCCCGCGATGCTGCGTCTCTTTAAGCGCTGATTAGACTTTTTTTCTGATGTGCCGGTGGTTTCTCAAAATGGCAAATCGCCTTACGATTGTGAAGGGTGTCTGGGAAGGGTGGAAGCGGCTGGCAAGAAGGGTCGGCAATCTTCAGGTACGGCTTCTTCTTTTCGTGTTTTATTTTGTGGTTCTAGCTCCTTTCGCGCTGATCGTGCGGTGGGCGAGTGACCCTTTGGCGATTAAGCCCGCGAGCTCACGCGGGTGGCGTGATCGCTCTGCGACCCAAGAGCCTGCCTTCGACCAAGCTCGGAGGCAATTCTGATGTACATCCTCGGGGTCTCCTGTTACTTTCACGACTCTGCCGCTGCCCTCTTGCGGGATGGTGTGCTGGTGGCCGCGGCGGAAGAAGAACGGTTTACTCGCAAGAAGCACGATTACGATTTTCCCCAGCAGGCGATCGATTTTTGCCTGAAAACGGCAGGGATTCGTGGCGTTGAAATCGACTATGCCGTTTTCTTTGAGAAGCCCTTCATCAAGTTCGAAAGACTCCTCCTGACCAGCATGCAGGCCTTCCCGCGCTCCCACCGAGTATTTCGCGAAGCAATGATCTCTTGGCTGGGCGACAAGCTTTGGGTGAAGACTCTCCTGCGGGATCGGCTTGGCCTGCCGGACTCGCACATCCTCTTCAGCGAACATCACCTCTCGCACGCGGCGAGTGCTTTCTTGTGCTCTCCCTTTAAGGAGGCGGCGATCCTGACCATTGACGGAGTCGGCGAGTGGACTACCGCGAGCTTTGGCGTCGGCCGAGGAACAGAAATCAGACTACTTAAAGAGATCCGCTTCCCCCACTCCCTGGGCCTGCTTTACAGCGCCTTCACGGCGTTTCTGGGTTTCGAAATCAATGAGGGCGAGTACAAGGTAATGGGCATGGCCCCTTTCGGGACTCCTCGCTACATTGACAAGGTCTACAAGTTGATTCGGCTTTCGCACGACGGCAGTTTTGAGCTCGACATGGACTACTTCTCCTTCCATTACTCGCCCGAGAAAACCTTCAATGGAAAATTCGAAGCCCTGTTTGGCGAGCCGCGCGATCCCCGCGACCATTTCTTTACCTCCACCAGCGGTCATCCTTCGTACTTTCGCGAGAAGCCCGATAACTTTAATGAGCTTGCGAATCGGAACCAATACTATGCCGATGTTGCGGCCAGCATCCAGAAAGTGACTGAGGACGTGATCCTTAACATGGCTCTGCACGTCCACCAGGAAACCGGCCTAAAGAAGCTGTGTATGGCAGGAGGCGTGGCACTGAATAGCGCCGCTAATGGCCGAATTCTCCGCGAAACGCCCTTTGAGGAGATCTTTATTCAGCCGTCGGCGGGTGACGGGGGCGGGGCCCTGGGTGCGGGCCTGTATGCCTATCACACCGTGTTGGGCCAACCCCGAAAGTTCACGATGGAACATGCCTTCTGGGGGGAGGAGCACTCTCCCGAGTATATCGAAAAGTTTCTCGTGGAAAAAAGTATCCCTTCCCAGAAATTCGACAACGAAGAAGCGTTGCTGGCGAGGGTCGTTGACCTGTTGTGCGAGGGGAAAGTCGTCGGCTGGTTCCAAGGCCGGTTCGAGTGGGGCCCGCGAGCTCTCGGAAATCGAAGCATCCTGGCGGATCCCCGCAGGCCCGAAATGAAGGATATCGTGAATACCAAGATCAAGTTTCGGGAACCCTATCGCCCTTTTGCCCCCTCCGTACTGGTGGATAGGGCCGAGGATTTCTTCGAATTGCCCTCCCCGGCCCGACACTACCCAGCCCGCTTCATGCTCTACGTGGTCAAGGTTAAGGACAGCAAGCGGGATCGGATTCCCGCAACCACGCATGTCGATGGAACTGCTCGGCTTCAATGCGTGAGTCCCGAAACCGCCCCGCGGTATTCTCGGCTGATTCAGCTCTTTGGTGAGGCGACTGGGGTGCCGGTCGTTCTGAACACCTCCTTCAATCTGAAGGGTGAGCCCATTGTTAACACGCCCCTCGAGGCCTTCCGAACATTCTCTCGTAGCGAGATGGATGCCCTGGTCTTGGACCGTTTCCTAGTTGAGAAGCCAAGGTAGCACGAAACCCGTCAAGAGTTGCCACGAGGCATCCACATAGTGACTGAACAGAATCGGAGCCTCCTGCAACAAGGCACATCGTTCAGCCGAGCACGGGAGTTGGGCTAACCAATGGTCTAACCCGATTGCCCGGTGGGTCGGGTGACGCTCTGGGTCAACCTGATATAATAGGAGCCCAGCCAAGGTAATGAAGGTAGGTTCTTATGAAAAGGCAGAGGATGGTACCACTGTCGCGTCGCCCATACCTCGCAACAGAAGTATGCTAGGATGTCGGCATGCAGGCGCTGCAAAACCTATGGAGCAAACTTGCCACAGCCGCTGACCTTTTGAGTTTTTTTTGGAAGAACAAGTGGTGGTGGCTGGTTCCCATGTTACTCGTCCTCCTGCTGTTGGGTGTTCTGCTTGTCTTTGCACAAAGCTCTGCCATCGCTCCTTTCATCTACACACTGTTCTGAGTTGTCAGTCCAGCGTGTCGAGTGCCCTGCATGACTGGCATCTAACTCTTTATCGACCTTGCTGGTGCAGAATCTGAAACATCCGCGCCGCGATCAGGTGGTTGCCCTCCGGGCCAAGGTGAGCGAAATCGATGTAGACAGTACCCTTCTGTCGATCAAGCGTGTCCGAAACATCGAAAAGCCTTGGCCGGGTCTCGGCATGGACAAGAGCGTAGATCTTGAGATAAAAAAGATCCACACCAGCAAACTTCTGCAGGCAGGCTTTTCGGATTGCCTCTTCCTCGCCGCTGAGTTCTTTATGACCGGCCAGGATTACGGGTTGCCAGAAGAAAGCATAGTCGAACCCATACTTTTTCGCCAGCGCCTCCACGATGCGCATGTTCTTGAGGTAGCCCATGTCCAGTTCCAATTTCGCTTCCGCATCTGTAGTGAACCTCAGGCGGCTGTGTTCCGGGCTCGCAACACGAAAAATAAGGGAAAGCTTACCTTCCAATATTTTCAGCAGGCTGCCTCCGTGCTCAAAGAGGTCACGGACGTGGTCGAAATTTTGGTGCACATCGACTTCGCCGGACTGGTAGAAGGAAAATACGTCATTAACTCCATCGTAAAAGACTACCAAGTCGGGTTTGCGCGGGGTGCGCTTAAGCTCGAGCGCGAGATCAATTACTTCCTGGGTGCTAACCCAGCCACGCACACCGAAATTTCGGACACAAACCTGCCGGCCTGAGTTCACGTACTCCAACGCGAGTTGAGATGGGATGGTCAACCAATCGGGTGACCCCTCGCCCCACAATGCTGAACCGCCGAACATCCACACGGTATAGGTCTCGGCGTCACAGCTGGAACTGAACGTCCGCCGGAACCCCCGTTGGTCGCTCGCTATAGTCTCCCCTTGGTAGGGCACCAATCCCCACCCGACGTAGGCTCGGTAGTCGAATCTGGTAGCGGACTCAAACTCTTGCCAGTACCTACGGGCCCAAGGTTGCCCTTCGTAAACCGAAGATAGCGCGCGGGGGTCGGGGGTGGGACGGCTACGCCATTTGATCACTATGTAGCAAGCGGTTGCAGCAATCCCCAAAAGAAATTCGGTGAAGGCGATAGAAAAACAAACCTTGAACACCAACCCCTGGATTCTATCCGTATTCATTCGTGCTCTTTTCGGTTCTCTGCTCCCATTGAACCATGTATGTTTCATTCGCTTGCAATGCCTGCCAGCCAGGAAAGAGGTACAGTATAGACCAAGATTCGGCAAGTTGCCGCGCTTCAGCGGGTGCGCGACACAGAAGTGAGAGTATCGTGTCCTTCTCCAGAATCCCCTCAGCCACAATCTTGCGGGCATTCACGCCCAATGCCGAGAGTGGACTCCGACCCTGCTACAGCAATCCGGCAACGGATAGCCGAATCGAAAGATGTCTTGGCCCCGAGGCGTGCTTGCCCGGGTTGCGCCGCACCTACAGCTTCAGCGTCTTGGCGGCCTGGTCGATCTCCGCTCGGCACACTCGGTGACCGGGCCACGCCAGAATCTTCCGTCCAGTCGCTATCTCTCAAACCGCCGAGTCTATCGAGAAACCACCTCAGCTGAAAACCTCATTAATCGCCCTCTCTGCCAGGTTCCTGCGCAGAGCCCAAAATAGCTCCCTAGGATCCTCCGCAGGTGCCTCTCTCCCAGCGCGATCACATGATCCAAACTTCGCACCGGATCGAGCCCGCGAGTCTTTCCGAGAAAGCACTTTACCAAGGACTCTGTAGTGCGATCAGCACTTCAGTGATCCACATGCCTCGCACGCGATGGCACAACTCCTCGCCATAAACCTGATCCCGATCTCGGGGCAGATACCGCGGTGCAGCATCGTCCGGCAATGCTTCAACCATCTGCCGCCCGGTCCAAGCGCTCGTCTGGTGCTCCGTGACGTTGAAATGGAGCACTCGCCGCCGCTGATGAGCGCGACCAATACGAACAACAGCCGAAACGTGGCAGTCGCAACTGTGAAGAAGTCGATCGACACCAGATCCTGGACATAATTGTTCAGGAAACCCTTCCAGGTTTGCGACGGAGGCTTGCGTCGCCTGGGCAGGAGCCGTGACACCGTGCGCTCCGAGACTTCGATCCCGGGCTTCAAGAGTTCTCCATGAATCCGTGGCGCTCCCCAGAAAGGATGGCTTCCGCCATTTTCCGGATCGGATCCCTCACCTCGGGACTTGCTCCGGGCTGGTCGACGGCTTTGTCAAAGCGGTGGGGAGGGGGGGTGATGAAGGCCCTGATCCTGGACCGCGGCTTGTTGGACGGCCAAGCGATCGGGCGGCTCAAAACCGAATACCACATCGACACCATCATCCCGCTGAAGACCAACATGGACGCTTACCAGGACGTGATGGGCCTGACGCGCCTGAAAGATTTCCACTGGCAACCGTTCGTGCTGCCGGCCGCCACCCCGCCGGAGCCAGCGGACCGAGCGAAGGATCCGGTCATTGCCCAGCGCGAACGGAAGCGGCAGCGAAAGCTG
>Ga0208038_1000932_pt1 | contig 18337 bp, 20 predicted proteins | sample June2015DPH_16_1_FD_184714 | JGI IMG/M metagenome (GOLD analysis project Ga0208038, IMG submission 184714) | Peatland microbial communities from SPRUCE experiment site at the Marcell Experimental Forest, Minnesota, USA - June2015DPH_16_100... | ecosystem: Environmental > Terrestrial > Soil >...
CGACCCTGGAACCGTCGCTGTTGCCGGCGGCGAAGAACGGAAGCCCCTGGGTGTGGTCCCAGTGCATGTGGCCGAGCACGATCGACCCTTTGTAAGGTTGGCCGTCGAACAGGTCGGGGCTCCCCTTGAAAAGGTCGCTGGCCAGTCGGATGCCGGTGCCCGCGTCGACGATCAGGCTCGGGAGGTCCCCGTCGAGCGCGAGGGCGAGACACGACGTGTGGCCGCCGTAGCGGACAAACTCCGGCCCGGGTGTCGGTGTCGAGCCGCGAACGCCACAGATCCAGATTCGCATTGACACAGTGTTTCATGCCGTCGACAGGTCTCTTGCACCTCCCGTGCCCGACGGTCGTCGGGAGCGCCTCGGCGAGTTCCGTGCCACGGTTGGGAACCCGCTGCCGGGCCGGATCCACCGGATAGATTCGCGGGCCATGGCCATCGTCCCCGACGACAAGGACTGGACGTGGGTACTCGAACGGCGTTGCCCGGAGTGCGGCTTCGTCTCTTCGGAGTTGCCCAGGGACCAGATCGCGCCGACGATCCGCGCAAATGCCGGGGCGTGGCTGGACATCCTGGCCGGCGACCGGGCGCAGTTACGGCGCCGGCCACGTGACGATCGTTGGTCGCCTCTCGAGTACTCCTGCCACGTGCGAGACGTGTTCCGCGTCGTCGACGAGCGTCTGAACCTGATGCTGACCGTGGACGATCCGACCTACCAGAACTGGGACCAGGACCGTACCGCGATCGAAGACCATTACGAGGGCCAGGATCCCGAGACCGTGGCGCTCGAGCTATCCAGGGCCGCAGAAGCGCTCGCAGGCGACTTCGACGGAGTTGAGGGGTCAGCTTGGGAAAGGCGGGGGACCCGGAGCGACGGCGCGGCATTCACAGTCCAGACCATCGGTCAGTACGCGCTCCACGACGTCATGCATCACGTGTACGACGTGACCGGCGACCTCGCATCGCCCGTTTCGTAACTACCTGAAAAGCGCCGACGCTATGTCCGCGGCCGTAGGCGAGGTATCGCGCAGGTACGAGCCGGTTGCAGGGTTCGGACGCCTTGTCGAACCGTTCCGGATCCTGTTCGACAACCGGTCCCTGACCTGGTTGGTGGTCGCCTTCGCCGGAATGACCCTGGCCGAATGGGGGTATGTCACGGCGCTGGCCGTCGACGCGTTCCGTTCGCACGGCTCGGTGGCAGTCGGCCTGGTCGGCTTCCGCCTCTTCATCGCCTCGGTCGGCAGTTTCTTCAACGTCCCTTATCTCGAGCGGCACCCGAAGGGCCGCGTGCTCACGGCAATCGCAGGCACCCGAACCGTAGTCGTGGCGACGAGCGCGACCCTCGCCGCCACAGGTGCGCCACTCGCCCCTCTCCTGATCCTCGTGGCGATTGACGCCCTCGTGTCCGCCCCGTACAGGCCGGCCCAGTCTGCGATGCTCCCGGTCCTGGCGCGGACCCCGAGGGAGCTGGCCGCGGCCGCGGCGGGGATGAGCACCGTCAAGACGCTGAGCCAGTCCCTCGGAGCTATCGCCGGCGGCTTCCTGCTGGTGGTGACGACCCCTGCGGTTGTCTTCGCCGGGGCGGCGGCACTCATGCTCGCAGCTGCCGTGACGACCAACCAGTTCGCCAGCACTCCGATCCGGGTCTCCGGGGAGAGGGCTTCGGCCGGGACGCAGGGCCTGACGGGCGACACCCTCGGCGTCATCCGCGATCCCTACGTTGGCGGCCTCCTGGTCGTCAGCGGATTGCGGACCTTCGTCCGCGGCATGTGGATCGCCGTCGCGGTGATCGCGTCCCTGCGACTGCTACACGCCGGGAGCGCCGGGGTGGGGCTCTTGATGCTTGCCGCCGGAGTCGGGGCGTTGGCAGCTGTGCCGCTCTCGGCTGCTCTCATCGGCCGGAAGAAGATCGGCGGCCCGACGATCCTCGCTTTCGTCGCGTGCGGCATCCCCCTCGTCATCATCGCGGGCGTCCCCCTGCTCGACACGGCGCTGTTCTTCGTGGCCGCCTGGGGCGTCGGAATGGCCGTAGCCGACGTGGCGACGTTCTCTCTCCTCCACCGGCTGCTCGACACTCCGCTGCTACCCCGCGTCACCGGCGCCATCGAGTCGGCCAAGCTCGCTCTCGAGGGCCTGGGAGCCCTCGTCGGCCCCTTGATCGCGTCCACCCTGGGCATTCGGTGGGCTCTCGCCGTGGCTGGCTTGCCTCTTCCCGTAGTCGTGGTGTCCGGCCGCAAGCTGCTGCACCGGTTGGATGCCACCGCGAGCGAGCGCGCCCAGATCCTCAGCTTGCTCCACGCCGTTCCCTTCCTGGAGCCACTTGACATGGCGACCCTCGAGTCCCTGGTCGGGCGACTGATCCACCTGACGGTCCCCGCCGGAACCGAAGTCGTCCGTCAGGGCGAGAAGGGTGACCGCTTCTACATCGTCAGGACTGGCAGCGCCGACGTCCTTGTCGACGGCTTCCTCGTCGGGTCGGCGACACCGGGCGGGTATTTCGGCGAGAGGGCCCTGCTGAGAGATGTTCCACGGATGGCGACGGTCAGGTCGCGCGAGCCCATGGAACTGATCGCCCTGCAACAGCTCGACTTCGTCACCGCGTTGACCGGGCAGGAGGGCGCCGGATCCACGTTGGGCGATGCGCGCTCTTATGGGGACGCTGCCGAACTGACGCGGCGCCAACGAGTCGACGTCCTGTCTCGCGTAAGCCTCCTCTCCCACCTCGACTCGGACGCCCTGCGCCAGCTGGCCGAGCACAGCGAAGTCGAGCATTGGCCAGAAGGTGCCACAATCATCCGACGGGGCGAGCAGGGTGATCGGTTCTTCGTCCTGCTCGATGGCCGGGCGCTCGTCTCGGCAGGCTCCGAGACGGTGAGCGAGCTGCACCCTGGCGACCAGTTCGGCGAGATCGCCCTCCTCCATGGAGTGCCCCGGCGCGCGGATGTGACAGCGGCAAGCCCGACGATGACCTTGAGCCTGCCCCGCGACGCCTTCGTGTCGGCAGTGCGCTCGCGCGTGCTGGCGGGCTGAGCCTCCCGGCCACCGGCTTCGTCAAGTCGAGCTGCCGCTCCGCAAGTTGGTCACGCGACGGACCGGACGCTTGGGACGACCTCGGTGGCAAGCGTCTCGGTCTGCCCGGCAAGTGGTGCGCCGACGAGCGTGAAGTTGAGGCTGTCAAGCCAAACGCGAAAGATCGCCGAGACGGCCGGCGACCTTGTCCACGGATCCGGAGATGACCTCGCCGCGCGGGTCGCCCGGCTGACCGATTGCGATCTCGAGGTTCAGCGCGCAGGTGATCTTGTCAGGCGCCTGGTCAGCGGCGCTTCACCCAGAGTAGGCAGCGCCGAGCGACGCGCGGCAACCGCCCGACTCAGCCTTGTCCGGCAGCGAGCCATGGCTCAGTACACGGAGCCACAAGGCGCTACGCGTGCGCAGTTCCCCTGCTCTCGAAGATCATGGCGTGTTGCAACGCGGCCGCCCTCAGCTCCTCGGGGATCTCGACCGGGCCGCCGACGCCGCCGGCGTTGATCCCGGCCTGCGCCGCCTCCTCGACGATGCTGCCGACCTGAATGGCCAGCTCCGGGGTGCGGTGGAACACCAGGATTCCATGATTGGCCAACAGCACCGCAGGCACGCCCGGGATGATCGCGGCCCGGATGTTGGCCACCGCCTGCTCGGACCCGCGGGGACCGTAGCCTGCGACCGGCACGCCGCTGGCCAAACCGAACATGGCCAGGGCCTCGATCCAGCACCCGATCGGACGGCGAGCGACGGCGTAGGCGGTCGCATACGGCGAGTGCGTGTGCAGCACACAACCGACATCGGGGTGGTCCTCGTAGATCGCCGTATGCATGGCGACGACCGCTCCCTGGATTGGCGGAAGATCACCCTCTAGCAGAGTTCCGTCAAGCCCGACGCGCACGACAGCGGACGGAGAATGGCCACGAAGCGACGGGCCCGCGGTGAAGTACATCTCGTTCGCCCCCGGGACACGAAGACTCGCGTTGCCATGCCCGTTCGCGGAGATCGCTCCGCTGGCGACAACCTGCTGGGCGATGTCGACCACCCGATAGACCATTTCCTTGTCCACGACACCCCCCAAGGCCCGGCAGCCGACATGACCTCCTGCGAGAAACTACTGCCTCGGATCACGCCGACGGGCCGCCGACCGGCCACGGCGAAGCCTGGAAGTGACTCGCGGCGGATCTAGAGGGGGCTCAAGCGGCGCTGGGCCCAGCGAAGGACACGCAGAGCCCTCAGGGTGTTCCACCTGCTCGGCCCGCCCGGCTCTTCCATGTCGAACCAGACACTGCCCGCGTGCTTGTGTTGCAAGGGCCAGGTTCCGTCCTTGCGCCGACGTCTGGCAAGCACGTCGAGCGCGTCCCCGTATCGCTCGTCCCCGGGGGAGTCGGTGGCAGCGAAGTGGTCGAGCCCACGAAGGATGTCGTAGTGCCATCGCGGAGGAAACGACAGCCGGGTGAACACGGGGTCCGCGATCGTGCCGTACCGGTGGGACTTGAAGAGGCGGTGATCAAGGAAAAACGTTCTGCCCCGTTCCATCGCAGTCGTGATGTCCGCGCGGGTCGGCTCGGCCCGGTGAGCTTCGGCCAGGGCCTCCAAAGCCGAGATCGACGTGTGAAACGAACCGTGTCGTTCGCCGAACCGCACGGTTCGACAATTCCAGCCGCCGTCATCGAGCTGAACGGCCAACAGCCAGTCCAGGGCGGTACCGACACGGCAATCCTCGAATCCGAAGTACTTGGCCAGTGCTACGTACATCGAGGTGATGCAAGCCTCGGGGTGATCGATCGACGTAGCGGGAGTAAGGCCGCCGTCGAAGTAGCGGGCGCCGCCCCACAACAACTCGACCCCGCGCAAGGCGGCCGGGTGGCCCGGCATCAAGCCGCACGTTCGCAGTGAGAGCAGGGTGTAAGTGGTAGATGTCCACTTCGGGCTGTAAAGCCCTCCCGCCCAGGACCCCTCTGGATCCTGGTACTCCAACAGCCGACGGCCCCAGCCCGTGGTCGCCACATCCGTCCGATCGGTTTCGTACAGGTTCGACTGCTGATCGAGAAGATCCCGCTTCGTTTGCCAGCGGACCGACGCGTCTCCGGCCAGTAGCCAGTCGATCGTGCCGCGCGGCACCGCCTCGTCATTGGAGATCCAGCCGTCCATCGGTTCAAGTATCGGTGAACGGCAGCGAACGATGGTGCGCAGTTTGGCGGGGTCGGTCGTGGCGGGTCGGGAGAACTTCATACGGCCTGCCCGGCTTGGCAGATTCCCATCGCCCCACATACTCCTTCACCAACTGATCAGTGAAAGAGCGGCGGTGCCCCTCCACGACTACTACGCCTAGCGTAACTCCGCTAAGCGGAGTACTATGGCAACGTGACTTCTTCGCGGTCGGCAGCTCAGACAGAGAACGACACCGTTAGCGGCGTGCCCCTCCTCATCCTCACCAGCCTGGCCGACGGCGAGAAGCACGGCCACGGACTGATGAAGGACATCGAGCGCTTCTCGGGTATGCACCTCGGGCCAGGGACCCTGTACAAGGCAATGGCTCGGCTGGACGAGCGCGGACTCATCGAGGCTCTCGATCCCGACGCGCGCCGCCGTCCCTACCGGATCACCTCCAGCGGAGTCACCGTCCTCGAGCGGTCCCTGGATCGTCTCGGGCAGGTTGTCGACCAGGGACGCCAACGTCTCGCACTTACGAACCTGCGGCCAGCACACATCGTCGGCTGGCCCGACTCGACCATTGGAGTGAACGCGACATGAGTAGCAACCACCGCAGCCTGACCCGATTGTTCCCCCGGCATTGGCGTACCCGCTACGGGAAGGAGATCGCCGATCTCATCGAGGACATGAAGCAGGACGAGCGCGGTTTCCGCCTTCGGGATCGTTTCGACCTCGCGCGCGCGGGGCTCTCCGAACGAGGTGCCGAGATCTGGTGGCGAGGCGCCCATTCTCCCCGGATCGTCGCTCTGCGAATCGTCACAGCAGGCACGGCGCTGGTCCTCGTGCTCGGGTCTGCTCTCCTGATCGGCGGAGTATTCGAGGGCCAGCCAAGCCCGTCGCCCTCGCGGGTAGTCATGACCGCAACGCCGGCCCGGCTCGTCCGGGTGTCAGCAGGCCAGGCCAAGGTCATGATCGTCACGCCGGCCCGGCTCGTCCCGCTCTCGGTCGGCCCGGTCATGCAAGTCAAGATCAGCGTCGTAAAGCAGGTGAACTTGTAGTCGGTCGGGCGACCACGAGCTCGGTAATCCGAGTTCGGGACCACCAGGACGCGGCGCTGCCGGGCTGCGGGCGTCAGGCGTGCTCGTCGCCGAGCAGAGTGCCGCTGTGGAGGACGCCGCCCATGGCGCGTTCCCGCCAGGCCGCGGTCGAGTCGTACAGCTCCAGTTCGGTGTCGACGGTAGACAACAGCACCCCTGGGACGTTGCGTCGCAGCCGACCGGTCGTGACGCCGTCGGCGCGTACGAAAAAGGCGGGCCAGCAGCTCTGCGGAGCCGAGGAGTTCGGGCAGCTGATCCAGACGTGGTTGCAGGCAGCGGCCGTGGTCATGGCCGCCGGCATGGTGATGCCCGGATAGGTGTGCGTGGCGGCCGGGTTGAGCCTCTTGAGCTCCGGCCCGATAGCCCGTCCGACCTCGGCGATCCGCTCGGCCGAGGCGTGAGCAGCGTGGAAGGAATGGAATACGAGTTCGACGCCCCGCTTCTTGTACTCGCGGTACAGCTCAGGGAAGCGGTAGTCGTAGCAGATCAGGGCGCCGCAGCGAACGCCGTCGATGGTCCAGACGCTCAAATGGTCGCCGGGCGCGTAATGGGCGAGATCACCTGATTGCTCGTCGCGCCCGCCCGAGCAGAACCTCTTGTCGTAGCGCTCGACGATCTGGCCCGAATCGCTGATGACATATGAGCTGTTGTGAGGCTTGTGGGTGTCGCCGAACCGATGAGCCGAACCAAGGACCACCCACATCCGCAGCTGACGGGCGCGTTCAGCCACCTCGGCAGTGGCGTCTCGAAGCCGGTCCCAGTCAAAGTCGGCGAAGGACTCGAAGTCCGTCCCGGCATAGCCGGACAACGAGCCCTCCGGAAAGTGGACGACCCGCGCGTCGCCCTGGTGCGCCAAGCCCATTTGGCGCGTGATGCATCGAAGGTTGATGCGAATGTCCTGTCCTACGGGGAATTGGCAAGTGGCGACCTTGAGTACGGGCATCTCCTCATGATGCCCACCGATAGCGACCGCTGTCACTGACTGGGCTCGTAGGGTTGGTCATGCGCCCCAAACCACCTGGCGTTCGGGAGGCACGTGCGGCTGCGACGCGGAGAACGCTCGTTACGTGGACGGCGGGCAGTGGACGGTCTGGCGACAGCCAAGCCGCGGAGAACGTTCGGCATCGAGGCCAGCGGCGACGACGGAACACGCGAACAACTAGGCTCCATGCGGTCCACCAGAGACTTTGAGGAGCTGAGGTGCCCGGGCAACCACGCACGCGTTGACGCAATAGGTCACTTGTCGACCTGTCATCGCGTGCTGCTGTGATGTGCGGCACAGCGAACTCACCCAATGGGCTTGTTCTGACACCTTCCGGCGTGCGACAGGCCATGGGGCATCGGCTCAGTGTCTCAAAGGAGCTACCACTGTGTCTCCCTTTCTTCTTGCTTGCCTGGCATACCTGACCGTCGCGCTCCCTGGTTCCACCCTCGGTCTGCTGTGGCCGTCGATGCGGCTCAGCTTCCACGAGCCGCTCGGGGCCCTCGGGATCTTGCTGGCATTCGGCGTGACAGCTTCGGTCGCTTCCAGCGCAGCCACCGGACGCGTCCTGTCCCGAATAGGCGTGGGCCCGCTTCTGGCCCTCGGCACCCTGCTGACCGCGGTGGCGTTGGCGGCGGAAGCCTTCGCGCCGTCACTGTGGGTACTCACCGGCGGGTTCGTGCTCTTCGGGCTCGGTTTCGGGTGCACGGACTCGGCTCTCAACGCGCACGCCGCTCACAATTTCGGCGCGCGCCAGATCAACTGGATGCACGCCAGCTTCGGCCTCGGTTCTGTCATCGGGCCACTACTAGTCACGGCGTTCTTGAGCAACGGGGTCAGTTGGCGTTGGACCTACGGGACGATGGCGATAGCCCTGGCGGTCCTCGGCTGGGTGTTCGCCCTGGTCCACCGGCGCTGGGAGGCTGGGCCGCACCCGGTGGCGACGCCGCTGCCCGACCCGGAGGCGAACGTGCCCGGGGCCCCCGCTAGAACAGGACGCCGGAAGCCTCTGGCAACAGTCGTCCTCGGCGGCCTGATCTTTGCCGCCGTCGAGTGTGGTATCGAGTCCGGCGCTGGCATCTGGGGCTACGTGTTCTTGACCGATGGTCGGGGTCTGTCCCACGAGGCTGCAGGTGTGGCCGTCGCGGCTTACTGGGCGATGATGTTCGTCGGACGGGCGGTCCTGGGCCCGGTTGCGGAGCGTATCGGCTCAGGCCGCGTCCTGACCAGCGCAGTTGGGGGCGTCACCGTCGGTGTCGGGCTCATGACGATGCCCGGACCGGACGTTGTGGCCGTGATCGGCATGATGATCCTCGGCTTGGCAGCCGCGCCGATCTTCCCCCTGCTTACCCTCACGACGCGGCAGAGGGTCGGTGCAGGGGATGTCAGAGGAACCACGAGGACGGTGAGCCTCCAGGTCGCGGCTTCGGCCATCGGTGGCGCCGCGTTACCAGCGGGCATAGGACTGGTGATCGGGGTGTTCAACGCGAGAGTGCTCGCGCCGTCGTTGCTCCTCCTCGGCCTGGCAATGTGCGCCGTCTACGGCCTCATGTCACATCTGAGCCGAGCAGGCGGCAACCTGACATGAGGAGGGCGGGGTGAGGGTGGGCAGTGCCCGGTGGACCCGACGGCGAACGAACCCGGCTCTTGAGCGATAATGCCGGAATGGGGGATCGCAACGTGTTGGGCGGGGATCTGGAGCCCTGCGGCACCGACCCGCTCACCGGCTTCTATCGGGACGGGTGCTGCCGAACGGGAGCCGAAGATCGGGGAAGCCACACAATCTGCGCGGTGGTCACCGCTGAGTTTCTCGAGCACCAGCGACGCATCGGCAACGATCTCATTACTCCGATACCTCAGTTTCGCTTCCCCGGGCTCGTGCCCGGGGATCGATGGTGTGTGACCGCGATGAATTGGCTGCGCGCCCACGAAGACGGCGCGGCTGCGTACGTAGTGCTCGCCTCGACTCATGAACGGGCACTCGAATTCGTTCCCCTCGCGGCGCTTCAGGAGCACGCGGTAGACGTCCCCGAGAGCCCCGGCGACCTCGGAGATTGAACGTTCGTGAGCTCGGATCTCACGGGCTAGCCGAAACCGGCGAGGACTGCGGCTTTGTCGACCACCGGGTGGGCGACTCGTGCCCGCATTCGGAGGAGCCCGAAGGGACCCTCGTGTCGTCAGGAGTGCGCCTCCCCTCGCTCTTGGCGGCGCAGTCAGCTGCAGCCCGCGGGCAACGGCAGGCCGGATCGCCGAAGTACTGGTCGTGAAGTGCGGACAAGAGGAGAACCAACATGACGAACGCAGGACCTCCGCAGATGTCGCCCGCGCCGCCGAGGCCGAACCGCTGGCCGACGCTGCCCGTTTCCGAATGGGCCCCAACCCGCGACACGCTGCAGCTGTGGACCCAGATCGTCGGCAAGGTTCGTCTTGCCAACACGCCGACGGTCAACCACTGGTGGAACGTGACGCTCTACGTAAGTGCCCGTGGCTTGACCACCTCTCTCATCCCCCACGCGCAGGGTCCGTGCTTCCAGATCGACCTCGACCTGCAGGACCATCAGCTACAGATCGTTACCACTGCGAACGAGCACCTTTCGTTCCAACTGGAGTCGCTTTCGGTCGCCGAGTTCTACACCCGGCTCATGTCCCGGCTCGACGACCTCGGCGTCGGCACGATGATCTGGCCCATGCCCGTCGAGATCGAGGGAGCCATCGCTTTCAGCGAGGACCACGCCCACGCGGTCTACGACCCAGACCAGGCGCACCGTTTCTGGCTGCTCCTGGTGCAGGTGTCGCGGGTTTTCCAGCTCTTCCGCAGCCAGTTCATAGGCAAGTCCAGTCCCGTCCATCTGTTCTGGGGGGCGTTGGACCTGGCCGTCACACGCTTTTCCGGACGAACTGCACCGCCGCATCCTGGAGGCGTCCCGAACTGTGGACCTGAGGTCATGCACGAGGCCTACTCCCACGAGGTGAGCAGCTGCGGCTACTGGCCCGGCGGCGAAGCCGAAGGAATCTTCTATTCGTACGCGTATCCTGAACCGCCCGGATACCGCGACACGAAGGTCAGCCCCGACGGGGCCTATTTCAGCGAGGCTCTTGGAGAATTTGTGCTCCCCTACGAAGCCGTTCGCACTGCCGCCGATCCCGACGTCGTCCTGCTCGACTTCCTACAGTCGAGCTACGAGGCCGCCGCCGACTGCGCTCAGTGGGACCGCCAGGCGCTAGAACGGCACGCACGAGAGCCGATCGACCTTCGTCACGGTCGGAGCGTCTAGAGGGGAGAGACTCCGTTGGCAACACAGTGCACGCATCTCGACGCCATCAAGTCGGTTGAGCCGTCAAGCTGGGGATGTGAGGACTGCATCCGGATCGGAGGGAAATGGGTACACCTTCGGCTCTGCATGACGTGTGGACACGTTGGCTGCTGCGACAGTTCCCCGAACCGCCATGCGACCGCTCACTGGCATCAGCACCCCGACCACCCGATCATCCGCTCCTACGAGCCAGGTGAGGACTGGTGGTGGTGCTACGCCGACGAGCTCTTCTTCGACGTGGCCGGGGCACCTCCGGCTCCGTCCCACCCCTGATTCCCGGTATCGAATTCAGATGCGACACCGCTCGAGTATGGAAGCGGCTGCGATGCGAGCTCGACGGCAGCAGCGAATGCGGCCATCGACGGAAACTCCCAGTCCGGCCTCACGCTGGCAGGCGGGGCCGGGGTGGCCCCCCAACCGGGACGTCCGTCGCGACGGTTGATCCATACGGTGGAAAGTCCGGCGCTTTTTGCCGGGACGTGATCGTGGAAGAGGCTCTGGGCAACGTGAAGCAACTTGCCTTGCGCGACTCCGAGCCCGCCGACCTCTTTGACCAGCACCTCGAAATTGCGAGCAGCGGGCTTGTAGGAACCGATGTCCTCTGCGGTCAGGATCAGGTCGAACACCACGTCCAGCAACCGGTTGCTGGCCGCGAAAGACTGCCGATCGACGTTGGAGAGGATTATCAGCTTGAAGTGCTCGCTCAGGGCCGACAGAGCATCATGCGAGTCGCCGTACGCGGGCCAATCCGGAACAGACGCCGCCAAGCTGTGTGCCTCCTCGGCCGAGACGCCGACGCCGAGTTGTCGCCCGAGCGACGAAAAACTGCGCGCCAGGACGTCGGGGTACGGTTCGGCCGGGTACTCGCGTTCGATCCGCGCCTCGTGATCCGCGTAGGCGCTCAGCAATGACTCCTCGTCAAGGTCCAGGCCGCGCGAGCACGCCCAAGGCCCGAGAACTGCGGCGAGGCCGGCTTCCCAGTCGATAAGGGTTCCGTAGCAGTCGAAGCTCAGCGCCTCGTATTCGGTCAACTGCATCGCGCCCTCTCCTCGATCGCCGGCGAGCTCAGTCGACTCCGTCCACCACATAGAGAATCGCTCGAGCGGCGCCCTCGCGGAGCTTACGAATTGCGGCGTATTCCTCACTCCGGTGCCAGTCGAGAGCGGCCTGCCTGGTCGGGAACTCCAGCACAACGGTGCGACTAGCTGGCAATTCACCCTCGAGCGCCTCGGCGTCGCCGCCCCGAACCAGGTAACGACCGCCTGCTGCGGCGATGTTCGGGGTCGCTTGCGCCTTGTACTCCTCGTAGCGCTCAGCATCGAGGACCTCACCTTGGTAGATCACGTAAGCCGCCAATGGTCTTCCTCCCGGTTCGGAATCTCTCGCGGACGGCGTCTCGGTCCGGCTAGCCCGTACGACGTTAGCAAGGCCACGATCCTGCGAGTCAGGGACAAATGTCTTGTCGCCACGCGTCGCTTCCCGCTCGGTGTGCAAGCGCGGCCACGTCCTGGACCAGCCGCGGGCTCGACCTGTGCGCCCACACCTTGCGCCAGCCGAGGCCAGCTGACTCTTCCTGCCGGGTTCTTGGTGTGGGTTCTCTCTGACACAGCTGGCCACGGCTCTTCCTAGACCTCGCGCTTCTTCGGCTCTCGAATTTCGCCGAGGGCTGGCGTACGTCAGCCTTTGTGAGACCGATCAAGTGGATGGTCAACAATGGTGACTGAGAACTGTGCCGAACTCGTCGCCCGCCAGCGGACGAACGTCGCCAACAGACCGGCCTTGGCCGTGCGCTGACTGCGATGGTCCGCGCAGCGCCTCGCGGCCTGGCGGGACGCCTACCACAGGAGTTGCCGGTCTGGCCCCAACGGCTGCGGTGTCCTCTGCCTCAGCCAACGGGTCGTGGTAAACGGGGGCATGGGAACATTCAAACTCGGCCGCCTCTCGAGCGTCCCGGCATCGGGCCGGCTCGATCTGTTGGCCGCGCCGACCCAGAGGGCGCTGGCCGAGGCGGGCCTGCTCGACGACGTCGGCGTGGTCCAGATCGATCCGGCATTCTCGGACACCGCCACGACACAGCAACAGTTCATGCTGGAACCCGACTCGCTCGCCAACTGTGTCGTCGTCGGCGGCAAGCGCGAGGGGGTGGAGCGGTTGGCGGCCTGTGTCGTGCTCGCCACGACCCGCGCGGACATCAACGGAGTCGTCAAGCGCTTCCTCGACGTGCGCAAGGCGTCGTTCCTCCCGATGACCCGCGCTGTCGAGCTCACTGACATGGAGTATGGAGGGATCACGCCCATCGGCCTTCCGTCCAGCTGGCCTGTGCTCGTCGACCGAAGGGTTATCGAGACCGATGTCGTTCTCATCGGGTCCGGCGTGCGTCGCTCCAAGGTCCTGCTCCCCGGACCTCTGCTCGCTCGGTTGCCGGGAGTCGAGGTGATCGACGGGCTCGGCGTATAGCAGTGTTCTCAGCTCCGCCAGTCTTGGAGCAAGGCTTGCCGGACCCTCCTAGGAGCGGACCCAGGGGCACGCGTTCGGTAAAGGCAGCCGCCGACCCCGCGCACACGCAAGGCTTCGTGGATCGCGCCGAACGGACCGGAAACGCCGCTTGGGTGACGATATCGGAGAACACGCGGGGCTCCGGTCTCGCCGAGAACGGATCTTATGGCCCTGTCCTGCAGACTTATTGTGGACCTGGGGTTCGAAGCCGGCACTTTGGGATTAGACGGTCACGTTGACCAGTTCCGGAGCGTCTCGCACCGTCCTACAACGTCTGCAGTTGGGCCCCTGAACTGAATAGGTCGCTCAGCTCTCCAGCGGGACACGTGTGGACGGTGCCGGACGGCTCGGGAAGCGCAATGTTGTGTTGGGTGGCGCCTTCTGCTCCAGCCGGGGGGCGTCGGGGGCCGAGAGCGCGGATCTGCGACTGGCGGTCTCCGCTGTCTTCGATCAAACCGCCTTGAGGAGCCTCACTGTCGCCCGCGCCTCGCAACCCCGTGAACGCTTGGCGTACTCGGTCTTGAAACGGTAATCGAGCACCCTAAGGTCGTGCTCGGCCGCGAAGTCCATCACTCCGTAGAACACAACGCCGAAGTACACCGGGAGAGTGCCCTGTGCCTCGTAGTCGAAACCGGCGTGACTCGCCCACGCATTGCCACGGTGCACGAGCAACTCCATGAACCCGACGACGCGATCACCGACCCGTGCGACGACGCCGTATGTTGATTCCTTGATGGCTTTGCGCAGAACGCTCAGTCTCGCAATACTCGAGTCGCAGTCGTCGTCAATGTCATATTTGTTGTGGAGGTTTACTATAAGGGGCGCAACGGTTCTGATCAGGTCCGGGGTCAGCGGCTCGACGGTAATGGAAACCCCGCCCTCCCTCAGCTTGCGGAGTTCCCTCCGGATCATGTTGCGCTGAATGCTCGGGAACGAGTCGATGTAGCCCTCCAAACCTCCTACGGGTGGCATCAGAACTAAGTGATCTGGCCCGGGAATCTCGCGATAACCGCGATCTCGCAGGACATCTCGAAGCAATATGTCGCCTCCGTCGACGCAACGGCACACCACCCACGGCTCGCCATTTCGCCGAGCTATGTCCTCGGCTTCAGCAAACAGCCTGCTAACTACCTGGCGCCGGGTCTCCTCTCCGAGGCTCGGCAGAGTCAGGGCGCCCGTGCGACCGTCGTAGAGTCCACCTGTGAGCCGCGCTCGCACCACATCCATGCCGGGGAGCACACCGTCGAGCCGCATCAGCTTGTCCGCCACTTGGTCGTCAAGTCGGTATGTGACAAGCCCACCAACCAGCGTCCCATTCGTTCGCGCAAGCACGTGCTCAGGGGCTTTGTTGCCGAATACTTCAAGGACGTGCAGCACCTTCGCCGATAGGAAAACTTCGTGAGAAGGGAGTTCTATCCCGTCGCCAATCACGAGTTCGTCCCAGCCGATCAGGCTCGCCGCGGAATGCTCCACCGTCACAGTGAGTTGCATAGGGTCTCGGCTGGAAGTGCCGTCAGTCGGCATGCGGCGATTTCTCTTGCATCCAGCGCTACTTTAGCGTCACAACGGATCCCTCGAAACGCGCTGCGCGAGAAGGCCATTGCCGGTTGTTCCATCGCTAACGACGGTTCGTCGTGTAACGGGCATTCAGCTGATGGGAGCTGGTGGCAAGAGTTGAAATCATCACATAGGAGCAGACGGAGACCATCAATACCTGTGCTGCGATCACGTCGGGATCCTGTCCGCTCGTGGTGACCCAGATCACCAAGCGGCTCCGCACACCCGAAGCCGCCCTGGATCGACTCGCCAGGGACGCTGAGTCGCTCGGTGATGCAGGGCACGGGAGTGAGCCCTTCTTGCGTGAGCTCTGCCCGAGGTGCGGGAGGCCGTCCTCGAGCAGCCAGCCGACAAACTCGGCAACCCTCGGGTCCTATTCGGTTTCGCGGTTTCGCGGTGGGCCTGTCGCAGTGGGCCGCCCGGGGCTCGAACCCGGCACCTTGGGATTAAAAGTCCATCCGGACCGGTGCGGAGGCGTCTTGAAGCGTCTTGCCTCGTCTCAGATTTGCCGTCTGAACAGGGCATACGTGTTTCGAGCGAGACGCTCGGGGACGGTCGCAGACGCGTTCGGAAGTCGAATGTTGGGTGAATGTTGGGTGGGTGACGGCTACTCAGCCGGGGTGATCAGACCTTCCATCGACGTTTGGGACGGCTCACCGGGCGCCCCGGGCATAGGAACAGAGGCTCGCCGCACGGTCTCTCAGGCGGGCGGGAACAGTCACATCTCCGAGGCAGCGTGCGAGCGGAGGTACTCGCGCAAGTACGGCAAAGCGAAGTCGACGTAGCCACGACGAACGGGCTCGATGAGCTCAGCGGCTACGAGGCGGAGGCGGTACTGACTCGCATAGTTGACATCGACGTTGAGCCGCCGCTGAACATCTGCCATCTTGGACGGCCCGTCGTCCTTTGCCATTGCGAGCAGGAAGGACCTGTCGATCTCGGAGGCGTCGGCGATTGCCGGCTCGTGCACTAGGGAGCCGAGCCGTCTGAGAGCGTCCGAGACCCCGAGGCGGGCGTCTTCCATCGAGATCTCAGGTTCCGGTGGGTGACGGCGCCATACCCTCGCCCCGACGAGCTGGATGAGGAATGGGTATCCGCGAGTTCCCTCCACCATCTCGGCGAGCACGTCATCGGCTAGTCGACGCCCGTTCGCCTCGACCGGCTCCCGGATCGCTCGAGCCACGTCATCACGACCGACCGAGCCCAGGTGGTGGCGCTCGGCTCGACGTAGAAAGGTCAGCACCTCGTCGTTCACGACGTCGCTCACCGCCGACGCAAGGCCGGCACCGACGAAGGCGACCTCACGTTCTTCCCTGAAGGCATGCTGCACCGTCGTGGCAAGCTCGCGCAGCTCACCGATCTGGTTGCGATGAATCTCGTCGAGGGTTATGAGCAACCCGGTGCCGTTCTCGGCGAGCAGATCGGTGAGCAGTGTCACCTGGTTCCGCAAGCCGACACCCACCAGATGAGCCTCGACGACATTCCAGCTCGCTCCGCCCGAGCTGAACGGTCCGGTGATGCCAGTCAGCCGACGCCGCACGGCCTTGGGATCGTGCTCCCTGAGCAGGCCAGGAAGATGCTGACGGACGATCCGGTCGACGAATCCCGGTGATGCCGTATCACTGATGACCACCCAGCCGTGCTCACGCGCACGGTCTTCCACGGCGTTCAGCATCACCGTCTTCCCGGAGCCTCTCGCCCCCGTGTAGATCGTCGCCCGCCCCGCAGAGCCAGGGCCGTCCTCGAGCGCTTCGGCGAACTCGTCTATCAAGTCGTCGCGTCCGACAAGAAGTGGCGGGCTTACGCCGAAGCTCGGTTTGAAAGGGTTGGGCACAGTCGAATCATACTTGTTCTTTAGAGTCCTTTAGAGTCTTTAGAGATCGTTAGAGATATAGAAAGCGAGTCGATCGTGGTCAGGCCGTCACCAACCTGACCTTGAGTGGGTCAGCCCGCGGTGCGTAGACGATCGACCGTGATTTCGGTCATCGAGGATCGCGCCCTTCGGAGGTGAGACCGACTGAGCCAGGTGCTTGCGACGCGCCACATCGGGTGGGCCGGTTGCGTACTCGGGTCCTAGTAGCGGCCTATCAGAGCGCGTTGACAGCGCGCTCAAGATCGCGCCGATTGACGATTCGCTCGATCACGATCCCCGGGGGATCGCTGTAGTACAGCACCCGCCAGTTGCCGACCCGCAGTCTGTACCACCCGGGATGGCCGGTGAGCGCTTTGACGTCCAGGTTGGCGTCTTCACGTGCCAGTGCGCGTAGTCCGCCAACGACAGCGTCCCGATCCTTCATCGGAACACCTCGGAGATCCCGTTCGCCTCGCCGCGAAACGGTGACCGAACGAGCCAGGGTTACGCTCGAGCTTCGATGTCGGCCAGCACCTCTTCAAGGGGTCGGCCACGCGTTCCGCGAGTGATTTCGCGCTCTGCCGTCCGCATGGAGCGGACGTACTCAGGTGAGTTGGCGAGGACGTGATCCAAGAGCTCTTCTTCGTCGATCGCTGCGAGTACCGCTACGGGCCGGCCGTTCTTGGTAACAAGCGTCGGACGACCTGTCCGGTTCACCTCGTCGACCACCGCGCTTGTGTGGTTCGCCAGCTCGCGTATTCCAATGGTTGCCATCGTCACCCTGCCTCCATGTACCTACGAGTGTAGTACATCCAAGTTTCGAGCGAGCGATGGCTTCTCCCCAACTGCAGACGAAGGCCTCGGCTTCGAGAGGTCTTCGTAGCGGCCAACTCCGACGCGAGTTGATGAGCCGCTTGGGACAGCGGATGGCCGTTGCAGTTTGCGCCCCTTGCACGGATGGCGGCTTGCCCAGTCCTGCCGCCGGGCCCTGTTTGATCGGAGTCCCGACCCATCCGATCCGACGGGCCGTGTCGACACGGAGGCGAGCGATGGGTAGCTACCGTTGTTCCGTGACCGAACTGCGGGTTACGGTCCCCGACGAGACCGCCGAGCGCCTAGCGAGCGAAGCTGCTGATCGAGGCACCTCCGCCGAGGACGTCGCGGCCGAGGTCCTGCGCCTTCACGCCCCGCTGCGGCGAGGCACCAGACGGTTTGGTTTCATCGGCATCGGTCAGGCGAAGCAGGGGTTCTCCGCCAGACAAGCCGAAGAGAGGCTGGAAGCTGAGGGGCTCGTCTGAGCCCTGTCGTCGTCGACACCGGACCTCTGGTAGCGGCTGCTCTTCGCGATGATCCAGACCATCGCCAGTGAGTCGCCTGGTTCGAAGAGGTCCGCGAGCCGCTCGTCGTTCCTGACCTTGTGATCCCGGAGGTGACCTACCTGCTCGCGGCAGGAGCCCGGACGAGCGTGGAAGCCGAGTTCCTGCGAAGCCTCGTCTCGGGACAGCTCGCCATCGAGCATGTTGCCGGCGGCGAGCTCGAGCGCGCTGCCGAGCTCGTCGAGACCTACGCCGATCTCGCTCTCGGAACCGTCGACGCCGTTGTAGTAGCCATTGCCGAGCGCCTGGGCGCGAACAAGGTCGCCACCTTGGACCGCAGGCACTTCAGCATCGTGCGACCGACCCACGTTCCTTCTTTCGAACTGCTTCCTTAACCACACGCCGGGCGCGCCCAACTGCGAAAATCTGGACTATGACCAGCGGGATCGCCACAACGAACCGTTCGTCGACGCGCGGTCCGTGCAGCCACAGGTGTGAGTGGCTTTGAGCTCTAGCGGTCTATGAAGGCTGAGCTTGGTCCGCGAACG
>Ga0208038_1000935_pt1 | contig 18316 bp, 17 predicted proteins | sample June2015DPH_16_1_FD_184714 | JGI IMG/M metagenome (GOLD analysis project Ga0208038, IMG submission 184714) | Peatland microbial communities from SPRUCE experiment site at the Marcell Experimental Forest, Minnesota, USA - June2015DPH_16_100... | ecosystem: Environmental > Terrestrial > Soil >...
CGCGTTCAAGGCGCGTGACAGAAGGAGGTCCCGCCACGTAGCGTGACCATCACACAACCGACACGCCGAGGGCTCAACTGGTCAATTTCGGTGAGCAACTCTGGTCAATTTCGGTGAGCGCCATCAACGCAGGCGGGTCTCAGAAGATACGGACTGGCCCACTTTGCGCGTCGCCCCGCGGGCCGCAACTACAACACTCGCACCCAGGAGCTCGGCCGGTCCCGGCAACGGCCTGAGCCCAGAAGTCCGATGGCCACCCCTGTCGCCACCGATTGAATAGTCGGCTTCTCGACCCGAATCCTGTCGACAACGTCTCTCAGGGCTCGGTTCGGCTGGCGGTCGGCTTGGCGATTCTGATCTCAGCTTCTGCGGTGCTCCAACCGCAGCAAAAACCCGGTTCAATCGACCGACCTAAGCAAGCGGCTGTCGGCTGCGTCAGTCCATGATGCTCACAGACTTTCCCGTACATCGACTCGGTCCCGCTGCCCTGGCGGTCGTCGCGTTGCACCCAGCCTTGTGAGAGGCGTGATTACTAGAGCTTGTGATGACGACTATTCGCGCTCAGGGAAGGCCCAATCGTGATGTCCGGCTTGAGATCAATGTCGCGGTTACCGAGATCATCCCTCTAAAGGAGTCAGAAGTTCACGCACCCTGAGTGATAAGGCGGTCACTCTGAGCGTAACCACGGTCGGTATTCATCTAAACACTATCTGCAGCTTTCGTAGAAAGCTCCTGGTCAGAGGGGGCGCCGGAGTCATCGTCACCCTGCTTTCTTGACGGTTGAACGCCACCTAACGACTCTTGAGGTAGCCAAGAGTCTCGACTGCCAGTAGAGTGCTTGCTACGTAGTTGTCTGACGCACATTGGCGGCACCGTGGGGATCGCCATATGTGTGAGACCAATAAAGAGGTTGATAGACGTGACGGTTTGCGAGGTCGTTACGCCTTGGGTGTATCCCGAGCGGCGGTTCACCAGCAGCGCGACAGTGAGCGTCGTTATGCCGGCGCTCAATGAGGCGTTCAACATCAACGAAGTGCTTCCGAGGCTTCCTTCTGGCATCGACCAGGTCGTCCTTGTCGACGGCCGATCGACTGACAGCACGGTCGATGTAGCTCGGCGGCTCAGGCCGGACATCACGATCGTCCAACAGACGCGCCGGGGGAAGGGAAACGCCTTGGCTTGCGGATTCGCCGCGGCGACGGGCGACATCATCGTGATGATGGATGCAGACGGCTCAACGCGTCCCGAAGAGATTCCCCACTTCGTTGAAACTCTTGTCCAGTCGGGAGCCGATTTCGCGAAGGGTTCCAGGTTCGTCCCAGGCGGCGGTAGCCATGACCTCACGACGTTTCGTCGAGCAGGAAACAGGGTCCTGAACCTGCTCGTGAATACGTTGTGCCGCACGCACTACACGGACCTCTGTTACGGCTACAACGCTTTTTGGCGTCGTCGTTGCCTTCCTGTCTTCGGCTTGGATCACGGCGAAAACGAGGCGACCACCGGCTCCGCGGGAATGCAATGGGGCGATGGATTCGAGATCGAGACGCTCATCAACATTCGCGCTGCCGGGGCGTCTCTCCAGGTCGTCGAGGTTCCGAGCCTCGAGCACAGCAGGTTGTACGGCAACAGCAACCTCCGTGCCTTCTCTGACGGCCTCAGGGTTCTCCGGACAATTTTCGTCGAGCGGAAGCGCCGCTACGTCTCGGACACCGAGGCGGAGACGCATATGGGTACGATCCTGGACTTCAAGGCGCCGCTTCTCGATCGTGAAGCCCTTCTGATGCTCGGCCCGGACCTGGAATACGACGGAGCGGCGGACCGTAGTTCGTAGTTGGTAGCTGACGACGATACGGAGTGTGATCCCGCCTGGCTTGAGGACCTGTTCGCACGGTTCTGAGTGCGCAAAGCCGGGATGTGGCGGTCAAACCCTGGAAGCGCGCCTAGGTAGCTGCCGATCGAGTTCGATTGGTCGGCTGCAGCTAACCCGCCGTCCCGAAAACGGCCGCTCCCTTTCACGAACCGAGGGTACGGAGTTCGAGCCATTCCGTACCACGTCTTGACGATTCGTTGAGACACTCGTCCAGTCGGGAGCGGATTTCGCCAAAGGGTCCAGGTTCATCCCAGGCGGCGGTAGCCATGACATCACGTCGTTTCGCCGAGCGGGGAACAAGATCCTGAACCTGTTCGTGAACACGCTGTGCTGCACGCGATACACCGATCTCTGCTACGGCTACAACGCCTTCTGGCGTCGTTGCCTCCCCGTCTTCGGATTGGACCACGGCAAGAACGAAACAAATACCAGCTCAGCGAGAATGTTGTGGGGTGACGGGTTCGAGATCGAGTCGCTCATCACGATTCGCTTGGCTGGGGCCTCCCTTCTGGTTGTCGAGGTTCCAAGCCTCGAGCATGACAGGTTGCACGGCCCAAGGCGGGGGTGGACATGGCTACGAGCCTGCAGTTCCAAGCTCCGCATCTCGATCGCGAAGCCCTGTTGACGGTTGGCACCGAGTTCGAATTCTCCGGAGCAGCGGACAGCAATTCGTGATCGGGCTCTCCGCCACAGCTCTCGAACCGTGTTGAGCTCTAGCGCGCGATTACCATGGCGACTCGTAACGGCTTCAAGCGCTCCGGCTCGAGGCCGGCGATTCGCTCAGTGATGCATGCTTTCGGCGCGCGACGTGCGCGCGATCCCAGTGGGTGGTCGGGGACGGAGCAACCTGCTTTGCACCAGCCTGGTGAGGTAGGCGCCTGTGGTCAAGAGGAAGGAGCCAGCGACGAGCGCCGCGGCGCGCAGCGATCGCGGGTCGCGGTCACGCACGGCATCGGCGAGATGGCCGAGCACGCTCGAACCGATCACCTGTCTGACGTACGTGCGATCGGCCGCCATGACGCTCGAGCCGAAGAATCGCCGAATGTCGGCCTTCGAGGTGCCCTCCACCGTCGATCGACTTATCACGTAGCGGACGGTACAACGTGACAGCGGTGCAAAATGGTGAACTACGGCCGTCGGGACGTAGTGCACGCAGCCGTCGCTGTAGTGATTCGTGACCGTGGTGAACATCGCGAGTTCCTCGTTCGAGCTCATTTTCGTGCCTGAGCGGGGACCGAAGGCCGAGGGAAATCCTCCGAGCGCGAGAAAGATCTCACGCCGCACCGCCATGTTGCATCCGAGCGGACGAGAGATCGGACCTGCATCGGTCCGGTGCCCCCGATACGTCGCGCCGACTACCCAATAGATCTCCGGCGGAAGCGCGGCACTCGCATCCTCCCACTCCGGCTCGACGCGTCCGCCCGCGCCGAGCACATCTGCGTCCTTAAAGGCACTGGAGAGCTCGAAAAGCCATGACGGGTCCGCCCAGGCGTCGTCGTCGATGAACGCGACGACAGAGCCGATGGCGAGGCGGAGTGCCATCGTCCGCGCATCTGAGATGCCGTGACCGTCGCTGTCGAACACTTGGACCTCAGGGGGAAGGACCTCCCGAAGCCGCTCGCACAACATCGGATTCTCGTCGACAATGAGCAAGACTTCGTCGGGATGCCGATCGCCCGCCAGGATCGAGGCCACACAGCGACGCGTCTGGTCGAACCGTTCCATCGTGTACGCGCAGACTACGACGGAAATAGTGAGCTCCTCGTTCCGCTCATCAATAGGCGATTCCACCGACCCAGTCATCTCCGGAGCTGAGCGCCTGGGAAGCGCATTCTCGCGATCTTGCAGAGCACGTCAGCAGCATAGGAGCAAAAAAGGGGCTCCTGTGGTCGTGCCGCGAACAATGGGCGTGATACGGAACGCCCCGCGCAACGTGGTCGTCAGGCGCTCCGGAAAGCCCCACCGTCGCATGGTGGTTGCCGTCGCCGTGCTTGCTCCCCACCCGTGCCGTCGGCACGTGCTCTGCTGAATGGGCCGAGGACTTTGGCAGCTGCGACGCGCGACCCAGTAAGAGCAACCGTTCTGCTGCGCAATTGGAGTCCTCAGATCTGGCCGAGTCGATGTCCATCAAGTCCGGAAGTGCCTCGACCTCCAGCTTCCTCGGTGCCAGCTGCACACGGTGGGGCGCGGCACCAGAGCAGCCGTGACCGCGACTCAGGCGCGGAATCCCACAAAACCGCCCGTTTCGTATTGCGCGACTCCACGGAGCCTGGCCAGTAGAATGCGCAAGCCTCCTAGACAAGTCGCCCGATAGACAAGGAGCGCGGCCATGGCGGGAGCGACTTGTAGCTAGCCGTGCATACGGGTATGCCAATGTCCAAAGTACTGCGTGCCGGATGGACAAGATGTCTGACTACACAGAAGCTTGGTTCTTCCCGGGGGTGATCGTGAAGCAGCGCGGCGACTGGGAGGCTCGCGTGATCGACGCGGCCTGTACAGTCGTTACCGGCGCGTTGCTGACTTTGACTGTCGTGGGTTGGGTGGGCCTCGCCCGTGTCCTGTTGGCTTTCGCCTTCGCCGTCTATGTTCCCGGCTGGGCCGTGGTAACAAACTTCATGCCTAAGACGCGGGCCTCTCGCACGGCTCTGCCGGTGCTCGTCAGCGTCACCATCTTGACTGCCGCGGCCACCTTCACGCTCTGGCTGCACGCCTGGCACCCCCTGCAAGTGTTCGATATCGAGGCCGGCGCCAGCATCGCCCTGTTGAGCGTTGGAACGATCCGTCGGGAGAGGAGACAACTACACGGCGAGCCTCCTCTTCACGGTGCCGTGCGGGAAGGCGGCACATGAGTATCGTCCGCCGCCCGACCGGTGGAATCGGCCGCGCTGTTGGGCACGGTTCACGCTTCGCTATCTCGGACGCGCTCTTGCCGATCTCGGTCATCCTTTGGATCATCGGCGTTCGCCGGATCCATCCGAGCCCGGTGCCACTCTCGGTTTTGCCGGCCGGATCCGTGGTCGTCTTTCTTGCGGGTCTCGGCGTGCTTGTCCTCTCGACGGGTCTGCTTCTTGCTAGGCGCAACTTCTCGAGTCCCAGGATGGCACTCCACCTCGGCGCGCTCATCGTCATGTTGTACGGCACCTTGCCAATCGTCTACCCAGAACCGCGAGGCGCCTGGGTCTTCAAGCACACGGCATTCACAAATTACATAGCCGTACATCACGTACTGGGTAGCTCCCTCGAAATCTACCGAGTCTGGCCGGGCTTCTTTGCTTTGGCCGCGTGGGTCGACAAAGTCGCTGGAGTCAGCACCCCACTGGTGTACGCGTCCTGGGCCGAGCTCTTCTTCGAGATCCTCTACGCACTGGAGCTCGCCTGGATCCTCCGAGCGCTTCCCCTCGACGAGCGTGAGCGATGGCTCGCGTTGTTCTTGTTCGCTGGGGCGAATTGGATCGCCCAGGACTACTTCTCTCCACAGGGCTTCGGACTTGTGCTCAGCCTCGGCCTTTTCGGGATGGCGCTCCACTGGCTCAAGGGCGAGCAGCTGCCTTGGGTCACCAAACTCGAACATTGGGTGGATCACTTGCTGGGGAGGGCGAGAACAGGCCTATTCAGCCGCTGGATGCTCCCGACAACGACTTCGTCGCGTCGGGAGCATCCTCGTGCCACGACCGACCAAGACAAGACTGGCTTGGAGTATCCGGCAAACTCTTCTCGCTGGTTCGCCGTTGTCGCGCTTCTATGCACGTATGGGGTACTGACGTTCGTTCACGAGTTGTCCCCTTACGTCGTCGCGGTCCAGTTCTGCGCGCTCATCATCGTCGGGCTCATAAGGCCATGGTGGCTGGTCGTCGCGATGCTTGCGATCGCAGTTGGGTTCCTAGCGCCGAACTTCACCTACGTGAACGACAACTACGGCCTCACAGCATCCATCGGGAATTTCTTCAGTAATGTGCAAGGCCCTTCTTCGCTCCTCGTGAAGCTCGGACCTGAGACGCTGCTGAGTGCCAGGGCGGCACACGTCCTCAGCGCCGGGATGTGGGGGCTCGCGGTGGTAGGTGTCGTCCGACGACTGCGTCAGGGGCGAAGCGCGGTTGGCCTCGCGTTGGTCGCCTTCTCGCCCGTGGCGCTCCTCGTGCTCCTCGCGTACGGGAACGAGGGTGTGCTTCGCGTCTATCTCTTCTCCTTGCCTTGGGTCGCATGCCTTGCAGCGTGTGGCCTCAGTCCCGCGCCCGGAACACTCTGGCGACGGAGAGCGATTCCTCGAACCGTCGTGCTTGTGGTAATCATCGCGCTGTTCCTCGTGGCTTTCTTCGGTGACGACGGCGTCTGGGTGATGACACCGGCCGACGTGAACGCATCCGAGTTCGTGTATACCCACGCTCGTCCAGGACCGCTGATGGCTCTCGCGGATAACTTTCCGGCGCCGATTGGTGCCGACTTCTACAAGTTCCCCTTTGTCAATTCATTACTCGGCTCTGGCTATCCGGGTGCCACGCGACTCGACCCGGCAGACGTCTCACTCCTCACGGCTGAGATCGCGTCCCACGGCGGTGGAGTGACAGCGCCCGGGTACTTCGCCGTGTCTCCGAGCATGATCGCCTACGCAGAGGAGTATGGCTTGGCCACCGCGGCACAATGCCGCACGTTTCTGGCCGCGATGGACCGAGCACCCGGCTGGCGCATCCTGTACAGCCGCGGTGGTGCGACGATCTACGAGCTCGCCCCTGGCCCCTGAGTCACCTCGTGCTGCCTTGTAGCGTCCGCTCCGAACGTCGAGAACGCCAGTACGCGAGCGGTCCCGCGATCATCCCTCGTAGCTCGGTATGTCTATACCCCGCGTTGGCGGGTGACTGCGGAACGCTCGGCTGCGCTCTGCGAGCTCGATACAGCAAGTGGATCATGTGCCTCGTGCCCATCGGAACTCCCTTGAGCACCTGCCAGCGCGTCGAGGGGTCGAGAAAACGCTTCGCCAGGTACGCCGTGAGGCCGAGCCCGTAGCCGTAGACCTGGCGGGCGAGAGCCTCGGAGCCGGAACGGTGCATGTGCCAGATCACCGCCGAGGGTTCGTAGGCGATCGCACGCCCGGCAAGGATGACGCGCAGGAACATGTCGAGGTCCTCGCCGCCCGCCGTCGGCGTTCCCGCACCGAGCGCAGTGTCGAAGCCGCCGATCCGCTCCACGAGGCGCCGATCGACTGCGAAGTTTGCCCCCGTGCCGAAGATGCCAGCGAGGTACGGGTACAGCGCATTGTCGCCCTGACGCTTGTCGAGGTCGTAGACGCGCGGCACGAGCGAACCGGTCCACGAGAAGCGTTCGTCGAAGTATCGCTGTGCAGGCTCGAAGAGTGACGCGGGCGGCACGAACCCAGTCACACACCCGACCTCTGCACCCCGCCGGATCCCGCGCCCCATTCCGCGCAGCCACCACGGATCGACGAGCACGTCATCATCGGTAAAAGCCACCCAGTCGTACAGGGCAGCCGCGAGGCCGGCATTGCGCGCTCGCGAGAGACCCGCGCGTGCCTCGACGAGATAGCGAATGCGAGGGTCGGTCGCGGCGAACTCCTCTACGCATTCGCGCGTGGCGTCACTGCTCGGGGCATTGTCGACGACGAGTACCTCGAAGGCACCGTATTCCACCTGCTGCAAGGTGCGCAGGACTCTCCGAAGTTCGCCGGGACGGTCCCTCGTGCCCACCACGACCGAGACGGGAATCTCCGACGGATCCAGCGAGAGCACGTCCGTCGCACAGACATCCCACCCCCCAAGCCCCTCGAGCGGTAAGTCGTAGGGCCTGGGCAACCCGTCCTCGGACAAGTGCCTCCAGATGTCCACCTCGAAGCTCCGCCAGATCGTGCTACGAAGAAGATCGATGTCCAAGGCACCGCTCGGCGAAGGAACCGTGACGAACCCGAGCGGTTCGTGGTGTAGTCGGACCAGGACGCGTGCCCAGTGAACGGATGGTCGGTCGGGCTCGACGACGGCGTCGACCCGCAGGGTATCCGCTAGCTCGATCTGCCCCACCCAGATCGCGCCAGAATCATCAAAGGCGCCGGTCTCGTGCGGGTCCGCCGCTTGCTCCGGGCGAGGGTCCTGCACGAACTCACACTGTACCGGCCGGCATAGGGCGCGAGTGGTCGCAGATGCACCGCCACGACACAGCGCGAGGCCGATCACCGGGCGTCCCTCGGCTTCCAGCCCGTTTCGCTATGAACCATGCGATAGCGACGGATCGCTCCGGGGAAAAACATCACAGCCTGCAACACTTCGGTGATCAACGACGCGATCCCCACCGCCAGCAAGCCGAAGTGCCCGATCAAAAGCAGCGTCGTACCGAGAAACGTCGCCGCCTCCGCCAGCTGGCGGACTGCCAGCACCCACAATCGTCGCTCCAGCCACAGGAACGATGTGAAGAAGCTCGTCACGGCCGTTCCTGGCAGACAAACAAGGAGGAGGCGCAGCAAGGTTGTCCCATGCTCTGCGTAGGTCGCCCCGAATATTCGGAGCACGTCCGGCGCCAGGGCTATCGCCACAGCCACGCCGGGCACGAGCATCAGCAACGTAAGGCGTACGGTCCGATCGACGTGCAGACGCATCGTGCTCGGGTCGTGGGCAGCCTCGACAAGGAACGAGGTGGAGACGCTCCAGATCAGACTTGAGAACGAGACCGTAATGGTCCACGGCAGGTAGAAGTAACCGTTCACGGTTGCACCGAGCCGAGAGATCACGATCAGCGGCATCAGCATCGAGGACATGATTCCAACCAGCTGCGTCGCTCCCTGGGCGGCGAGAAGCGAGGTGATCTCCTTACCCGACGGCAAGAGAGAACGACCACGACTCTCCGATTCGTGCTGCGGGATCAGCGTACGAAACAGATAGCGGGTCACGAGCGCGACGGCGAAGAAGACCGGTGCCGACCACGCGAGGAAGATGCCCTGATTGGGGACCACGATGATGAACAGCGGGAGAAGCGCCAGCTTGGCGATCCCGAAGAGGACGTTCTCCACAGGGACCCACTTCGTAGCCCGTAGCCCTGTGAGGGCATTGTCCTGGAGCACGAATACGACCCAGAACGTCACAACCACCACAAACAGTGCCCGCCAGGCGAAGGCCGTCGGCAGGAACCGATGCCCGAGTCCGGCGGCAACATAGATGAGTGAGAGAATGAGCGCGATAGACGTGCACGCGCCATACGAGCGCGCCACCAATTGTCGGGTCCGGTTGCCGGACACTGGCAGGAATCGGATGAAGGTCGACCCGAGGCTCAGGCTCGCGAGGCTCGCGAGGAGGCCCATCGCCGAGAGCTCCGCAGAGGCACGGCCTATGTTCTCGACCGAGACCAGATGAGCCGCCACTCCCCAAAAGACGATGCCGATGCCCGCTGATCCCATCGAGGACACCATGAGCGAGATGGCGTTTCGGACCAAAGGGCTGACCGAGCGTCGCGCCTTCAGCTCACCCACCTGGGCCCCGGCCACTCGTTCACGACTACGCCAGCTTGAGCGGCGCCGTCGTGCTCACGCGCTCGATGCTAGCGAAGGGGGGGCGGGCCCCGCCTCCTGGCTGGCTTCCCCCCACGCGACTGCGCAGAGTCTTCTGGCCGGCAAAGCCGGTTCCTCATGGGCGGTCGCATTCCTCGTAACGAATGTGAAGGACCTGAACGACGTACTGCATGGCCACGTCAGCCTGGAGATCGACTGCGCCGATCGGGGGCTTGTCGACGCCTGCGTGCCTGATTTGGAGGTGGCCGGCGGGAGGCTTGCCACGCGTGATCGGCAAGAGGTTATCCATGCGTGCGCCGAGACGGCACTGGCGACGATGCGAGGACCACTGGGGCGGACATGCTCACCGCAAAAGCAAAGGCGACGCTAATCTGATGGATGTGGTGCCGCGACTACTGCACGTGTTGATGGTGCTCGGCGCGTTGGTCGTGCTCATCCCGCTTGGTCGCCGTTGAGCGTTTCTCGCGGTCTGCCTGTCGGCGCGAGGCACCACAATTCTCGACGCGTTGCGAACGCGAGTCCCGGAAACCGAGATTCCCCCCGGCGCCAGAACCAGGGGCTGGTGAGAGCAAAGGACTGGAGAGTGAGACCATGCGTCTCTGCGGAGGCCGACCAGTGACACGTCCTGAGGCGTGATGCGGGTCTGGCGTGGCGCTACCCTAGCTCTTGTCCTGGCTGTGCTCGGCCTCTGCTCGGCGTGCACCAGCAGTTCTTTGCGCCCATCCACGACCACCACTACCAGCACCAGTGTTCCTTCGCCCACGCCGCGCCGTGCCAACGTCCCTTACGGTCCCGGGGGCTCCTGGCGGCTGGTGTTCTCGGACCGCTTCACCGGCTCCAACTTTGACTCGGCCGACTGGTCGACCTGCTACTACTTCGGCTGCACCGACAGGGGCAACGACGAGCTGGAGTGGTACCGGGCCTCCCAAGTCGCAGTGCATGACAACACGGTGTCACTGACAGTCGTCCCGGAACGGATCAACGGCAAGCAGTACGTGTCGGGGATGCTGTCGTCGTACGGCAAGTTCAGCTTCCTGTACGGTTACGTCCAGATCGTGGCCAAGCTGCCCGTCGGGCGGGGCCTGTGGTCGTCGTTCTGGACCGAGCCTGAGAGCGGGGCCTGGCCACCCGAGATCGACATCTTCGAGAACTGGGCGCAGTCGGACAGCGTCAATCTCTTTGTGCACTTCGGCGCTGCCAACCACTTCGACCACTCGGTTGTGTACCTGCCAACCGCCTCGAGCGCGTTCCACACCTACGGAGTGGACTGGGAACCCGGGTCAATCTCGTGGTACGTCGACGGGTTCCTGTGGGCCCATTTCGCCGTGTCCATCACGCAGCCGGAGTATCTGATCGCCGATCTGGCCGTGGACGGGAAACTCCCCCCCAACTCCGCCGTCCGGTTCCCCCAGAGCCTGGCGATCCGCTCGATCGAAGTGTGGCAGCACCCGTCACTAATCGGCGCCCGGACAACCCACTGAGGTTTCTCCCCGTCGGCAGCGATACGCGGGAGCGCGTGTCGCCACTCGGACCCCGTTCAAATCCCCTCGGTGGCTACCATCCCCAGCAACCAGAATCTTCCGATACTTGGGGAGGAAAGATTAAAGTCACTCTCCGTGGTGGTCGATGCACTCTAAGTGCGCAGACTATTCCGTCCGAGCCGCAGGGTTCACCCCGGTCAAGGTCACGGTTCTCCCCGCGCGGTAGGCGCGGCAGAACTCGAAAAGCCTCAGTCACATGGGGTCCGAGAGTATTTCTACGGTGCTTCGCCTATTCGTCGACGCCGCGCTTTCGCAGGTGGGATCGTCGTGGCTGTCACGCTGGCTGTGCTCGCCAACTCCTTAACGCTTAGTAGTACTTCTGGGGCGACGGTCAACTCCTCGGCGGTTAGTGGCACCTCTGGGGCGAGGCGCCCCAGCCATCTGTCCTGGCACCGCGTCACGACTACGACCAAAGGAAAGAACTGGCACCACAAGGCGCCGGCCACCACGACCACCACCGCGGCGCCAACGATTACCAGAGCTGGGGCGCCAACTACTACGACCACCGCGGCGCCGACGACCACCACAACTGCAGCCCCAACTACTACAACTACCGTGGCGCCGGCGACTACAACTACCGTGGCACCGGCAACTACCACCACCGTGGCGCCGGCCACCACGACCACCACCGTGGCGCCGGCCACCACGACCACCACCGTGGCGCCGGCCACGACAACGACTACTCAGCCGCCAACCACGACAACGACTACTCAGCCGCCAACCACGGGTCTTCCCGGGCCGAATGCCTACCCAGGCTTCACACAGGTCCTTGCCGACGACTTCAACGGCACGTCGCTCAATCAGACGACGTGGAACGGGTTCTATACGGACCTGTCACAGAACTGGCTCGGGTCGCACGGCACTGTCGCCGACGGCGTGATCACGATGTCGGAGTATCAAGACAGCGCGAACAGTGGCGCCTACACCGGGACGGGCCTGTCGACACGCACGGGCTGGACATCTGGCATGGCTTTCGTCCGCGCTCGAGCCGATGCCGGCGCCGGAATCACCATGTGCATCGGCCTCATCGGGCTGAACACCTGGCCCCCAGAGATCGACTTCTACGAAGACTTTCCGACCACCAATTCCCGACAGTCGTTCACGGCCACGACACACTACGGCGCAGACAACAACATGATCTGGAACACGAACACGTCAGTCGACGCGACGCAGTGGCACACCTACGGTGTCGAATGGAACTCGTCGACGATCACTTATCTCGTCGATGGCGTGGCGTGGGCCTCGATCCCGAACCCCTCCCCGACAGGTGCCAACGGTTTCGATCAGCCGATGAAGCTGTTCATGCAGATCGAGACGGGCGACAACACGAACCCGAGCGCGATCACGCCCGCTGTAGTGAACATGAACGTCGACTGGGCTGCCGTCTACACGCCAAGCTAGCCAATCTGACGCTCCCAGCAGTCAGCGCCTCATGACGCACTGAGTCGAGGTGGAAGTGATCGGCCACTTTCGTGGCGAGTAACCGGATGCGCCTCTGGCTGGGCACGACGGTGCGGTTCCGGCCGACGACTGGCTTCACATCTGGCGCACGAGCTTAAGCGCATCTTCTTTGAGAGCGGACCTGCGTCGCGCCCATCTGGGTCTTGCTCGACCACCAACTACTGGCAGGCGACAACATCGCGAGCGCTTCGGGCGAGCGCTTAGCCGTGGCGACAAGTAGGATTTGTCGGCAGCCGCACGAAGATCTCGACTTGTTTGGTAGCGGTGGAGCTTTACGCGAGGTATTGGCGAAAGGCCATCTCGATGAACCGAGCGGGAACCCTGATCTTCTGCTACCACCGTGTGGCCCAACGTGTCGACGACCCCTTCGGTCTCTGCGTGCGACCTGACAATTTCGCCGCACACCTCGACGAGCTCTTACGCGTCGCGGAACCTTCGACGCTGGACGATATCTCTAAGCCATCGCGCAAGCGTCGGGTAGTGGTGACCTTTGACGACGGATACGCCGACAACCTCTGGAACGCGCTGCCCATCGCCCGCGCCAAGGGCGTGCCCCTCACTGTATTCGTCACCAGCAGCAAGATCGACGACGCCCACGGGCTGTGGTGGGACCGGCTGGCGGCCATCCTGCGGTCCCGCCCTCGGACGGTCGCGGAGCTCGTTCTTCCTCTGGTCTCGGGCCCGGTCACGCTGGCGCTCGGGCGACCCGGCGCAGCATCAGACTTGGCAACAGTGCGCAGCTATCTGTGGCCACTGCCGGTGGCGGAGATAGAACGCGTCCTCAAGGACATCGCCGAGCTGTGGTCGGTACCGTCGGATGCCCCGCAGGACGCTCGCACGCTCACGTCAAACGAGTTCGCCGAACTCGCGGCTGCCGATACGGTGACCATCGGGGCGCACACTGTCGACCACCTCCGCCTGCGTGGCCAACCTCCCGCCGAGCAAGGTCGGACCGTGACAATGTCGAAACTGGCGCTTGAGCACCGCGTCGGTCGTGCAGTCGACCATTTCGCGTATCCCTACGGTGGGCACGACGCGTTCGACGAGTTCTCCATCGCGGCAGTGCGCGACGCCGGCTTTGTCACTGCCTGTACGACGCTGGGCGGGTCAGCTAACGCGTTCACCGATTCCTTGCGCCTCCCGCGACGCATCACAGCGAACTGGGAGCGCCACCGCTTCCGGGCGCAGCTGTGGCGCTGGGGGCTTTGGTGACCAGCGCCACCCGTCGGCCACGGAGGACGACACCGACGTTGTGCCTCGTCGCGCTCACAGGGACCACTTCCGTCGCTGCGTTCGGCTGAGCACATAGGCGAAAGGACCTGCGAGGGTTCCAAGCAACTCGGCTTTGGTCAGCGAGAACGGGTAGCCCTTCACCCGGTCGACGCGTCGGGGCGAAGAGGGGCTTACTAGCGACCGAACCGCCGTGGGAAGGAGCCTGAGAAGTCCGATGATGTGGCTCGGATCTTCCCAGACCAGCGACATCAGCGCAGCCATGAACCCGACCCCGTACGTATACATTTGCTTCTCGAGGTCATCGAGGTCTCGTCGGAGGCCCCGGTGCAAGATGGCGGCAGGTTCGTAGGCGACGGAGCCGCCCGACATGAGGAGTCGGATGAACAACGCGCAGTCCTCACCTGCGTGCGTGGGACTCCCCGCTCCCAACGCCGGGTCCGAGCCGCCGAGACCCCGGAGCACTTCCGTACGGAACGCCATGTTGGAACCGGTGCCGTACTCCCCGGTGGCGTAGACCGAGGCCAGCGTGTCAGGCTCCCCCTGGCTATGGCGTACGACCTCGAAACGTTCTCTCCTGAACACCCCAGCCCGGGGCGAGGCCAGTTCGAACCTGAGCGGCTTGCAGCAACGGCTCGTCGATCGCCCAGATTGTTCGAACCACAGCTGCGCAGGAGTCTCGAGCTCCATTGGGATCGCTAGCCCACACACCGCGTCAACCCCAGGTGACGCCAACCTACCTCCAAGCACTCGTAGCCAGTTGCGATCGACCTCGTCGTCGTCGTCGGTGAATGCGACGATCTCACCCGTAGCGGCCCACAGACCGCGGTTTCGTGCCACGGAGAGGCCAGGTCGTCGCTCGGCCAGCACCCGTACACGCGGTAGGGACGCTATTGCGGCCAGCACTTGGTCGTTGACGCCGCCCGATCGCCGATTGTCGATGACGAGTATCTCGTATTCCGGGTAGTCCAATTCCCCGAGCCGTTCGACCGCGGTCTTAAGCTGCTCCGGTCGGCCGACGTTCGTCGCAACGATGACCGATGCCCTGGGCAGCGCGACCTCCAAGTTCGTGCTGCACATGTCGAGATCAAATGCCTCGCCGAGAGACTCGCGAAGGTGGCGCTCCAGGTCATCTGCACAAAGAGTCTCGGAGCTGACGGGGATCGTGGCGATGCCGATTGGGCGCTCGCCGCGCATCGCGAGGACCCAGACCGCCTTGTAGGTGCCCCCTGACGGATGTCGCAGGTCGAGATCAGCAAGCGGCTGTGCCACGTCGACGATGACAATCCGCACGGGCGCAGATACCGATGGGGACGGGCGGCGGTGTGTGATGAGCAGGCCGGACAGCGTGACCTTGTCTCCACTAATCTTCATTCGCGCGGTCAAGTGTCAGCCACGACCGAGGTAACAGGTCACGGGAATCAAAATCGCTCGAGGTAAACCAAGGACGCGGCGCCACTACCACATGATCAGTCCTATCGCCAATGAAGCCTGCCCACCAGCTGAAGCTACTGTTCCCCGCCACCAGGCCGTCCGCCCTAGAAAGTAGAAGCATCACCTCCAGCGGCGCGACACCCTGCGGAGGCGCAATAGGCACTAAGTCCGCAATCCTTGCGAACTCCTGGAGGACGGCGTCAAGCGAGTCGCTCGCGACGTATACTGGACCGTCTAGTCCGAGTCGCCGCAGGTGACGTAGCGAGCGCTCGTAATACCCTCTTTCGGCTAATCCATGGAAGCGCTGCTGCGCCGGTCTTAGATAGTCTCCTCGCCTTACGTTCAATGCAATGGCTCCGGACCCGGGCGTCAACTGACGTGCCATAGAAACATACCAGTCTGATGGTCGTAAGACCGTCGATACGCGCTCGCGGATCTCATCAGCCACATTCTCGAAGTAGCGCCAGGATTGGAACATTCCAAAAAGGGTCGTTCCCGGTTCGATATTCTGAATCCGCTCGTCGTAACAGGAGGATGTCTCCATGAAGATCTTGCGCCCTCTTAAGGGTAGAAGCGGAGCCACCCGGTTGTGCCATATCATTGCCGCACGGCTGATCGGCATTATGCTGAATAGTGGACGGTGGAATTGGTCTTCCTCCGGAACAACAACACCGCTATCGAAGAAACCAAGGTCACACGATTTACGATAAGTGCGCCGTGGCCATGTGCGTCGGTAGAATGCCAAATTCGCATAACAGGGTGTGCCGAGCCGCCGGGCTTGTGCAAGTCCGGCCGCGTATATGAAGAGCTGATTTCCGAGTCTTTCCCGCATATAGACGGTGATACCCTCCGGTTTCACCGGGTGTCCGTCGAACCCTGTTGTTGGCATTGTATAGGCGCCCCTCTCGCGTGGCGTGTGTGAAGCGCGGCTACTTTCCGTGAGACTGTAAAGGCCGCTGATCCAATGCATCGTTCCGGTGTCGCGGGCGGTGCGTGGCGGCGGGTGTTGAGTGTCGTTCGCGCGCGAAGGGATAGTTGAGCTGGCAAACGAACCATAGCGTGCGGCCAGTTTGTTTCTGGACTGGCGCGAAAGCGCGGTCATAGTGATTGGCCGAGTAACCTCGGCAGCGGACTCAGCCACCGATGTCGCGGAGCCATCACGTCCACATGGACACGCCCATGGTTAGAGGATAGCCACTGTCGGGAGTCAGGGGTTAGTCGAAGTCGGCAGCGCCGTGGTCATACCGCAGACAAGAGTACTGCTGGGCAGCTACGCCAACGGCACTCCCGATCCGGGGTTCCCGAGGACATCAGCTGTGGCGTCTCCGAGGTCAGTGCCAATAGGGCTGGGTCAACACCGGCGACAATGACACCCTCGCTTTCGCGGTGGCGTCGATCGCCAGACGGCGGGAACGGATGGGTGCCGCCCATGACCCTGACGCCACCCGGCTGATGATCATCGCGGGTGCTCGAGGCTCCAACAGCTACCACTCTCGGGCCTGGAAGATCGAGCTAGCGGAGCTGGCCGCTTCCCTCGGGGTCGTTGTCACCGTGTGGCACGCGCTACTGGGCACTTCCCAGTGGAACAAGATCGAACGTCGCCTGTTCGGCTTCATGTCCATGAACTCGCCGGTCAAACCACTGACGACCGACCGCGCCATCCTCGAGCTCATCGTCGCCACCACCACCCAGACCAAGCTCGGATCGGAGTCGAAGTTGATCTCGTCTATGGTTATTACCGCCTGAAACAGAAGGTCACCAACGCGGAGCTCGCCGCCGTGCCCTTCACCGGACACAACTGGCACCCCGACTAGAACTACACCATCACCCTCGGGACTGCTTTGAGTTTGGTTGACATCCCGATGTGGGGCTCGCCCCGCTGAGGATGGGTGCTATGCCCAAGAAGTTCCCCCCAGAGTTCAAGCGGGACGTCGTCACCGTCGCGCCGAGCTGATCTCACCATCGCCGAGGTGGCAGCGGACTTTGACTCTCGGTCGAGTCGGTATGGGGCTGGATGCACCAGGCGGACATCGACGACGGGATCAAGGACGACCTGACCTCTGCCGAGCAGGCCGAGATCGTCCAGCTGCGCTGGCAGAACCGCCGCCTCGAGATGGAGAACGAGATCCTTCGGCGAGCCGCTGCCTACCTGGCGAGGGACTATCTCCCAAAATGACCTACCCGCGCCGGCCGCAGAGGGGACCCCGTACCGCTAACCTGCGAGGTGCTTGGCGACCTGGGTCTGCTCGCGCTCGCCGTCCGGACGGCCCTGCAGGTGATGGGTGTCCTCCTCGAAGAGAGCGTCACCGCACTTGCAAGTCCGAAGGGCCGTCACGACCCGGACCGCACGGCGGTGCGCCACGGGCACGAGGAGGGCTCGGTGACCCTCGGCGGCAGACGCGTCCCGGTGCGGCGCCCGAGGGTGCGTTCGGCAGACGGAGCCTGCGAACTTGCCGTCCCCGCCTATGAGCACTTCTCCTCGACCGAGGTGCTGAGCCGCCTCGCAATGGAGTAGATACTCGCCAAGCTCTCCACGCGCCGCTATAAGTCCGGCCTTGAGCCTGTCGGCGAACGCGTCGAGGCCCGTGCCGGCTCCACGTCGCGCTTAGCGGTCTCGCGACGCTTCGTCGAGGCGACAGAGCACGCTCTCGCCGAGCTGCTGGTCGGTGACCTCTCCAAGCTCGACCTCGTGGCACTCATGGTCGACGGCGTGCACTTTGGCGATCACGTCTGTGTCGTGGCGATGGGGATCGACATCACCGGGAAAAAGCACCCGCTCTCGATCACAGAAGGCGACACCGAGAACGCGACCGTCGTGAAGGACCTCCTCGTCGGGCTTCGCGATCGCGGCCTCGAGGTGACAAGGCCGATCCTTGTCGTCATCGACGGCACGAAGGCCTTGCAAGCGCCGTGAAAGCCGTCTTCGACCACCCTGTGATCCATCGGTGCCAACTGCACAAGATCAGAAATGTTGAGTCGAAGCTCCCGAAGGCCCTCGCCAAGACCGTGACGAAGAAGATGCGCGCGATCTACCACTACGACGACGCTCTTCGTGCCGCGGCCGAGCTGGAAGTGCTCGCTCGCCAGCTGCAAGGAAGCCATCCCGGCGCGGCGGGGAGTCTTCGCGAGGGTCTTGGCGAGACGCTCACCGTGATGGCGCGCGAGATCCCGTCGACACTCGGCCGCACGCTTCGCTCGACGAATGCCATCGAGTCCATGATCGAGATCTGTCGTGACCACTCAACGAACGTGAAGCGGTGGCGCGACGGGCAGGTG
>Ga0208038_1000944_pt1 | contig 18110 bp, 20 predicted proteins | sample June2015DPH_16_1_FD_184714 | JGI IMG/M metagenome (GOLD analysis project Ga0208038, IMG submission 184714) | Peatland microbial communities from SPRUCE experiment site at the Marcell Experimental Forest, Minnesota, USA - June2015DPH_16_100... | ecosystem: Environmental > Terrestrial > Soil >...
ATCTCCACCCAACTCGTATTGGTCAAGCCAGTAGACTTCCACCAATGTCCTGTGGTGTCGAAGTAATCTTCTCCTATGAAGTTAGGAGTAACCGACCCGGACGGTGAGCCGCTGCCACTCCGATACCCCACCTGCCCGAAATGAACCCAGGTGCCGTTTCCCGAACCACCGTGACCGCTACCGGATGCTATGCAGATCAGTCCGCTGGCAGTGCCGTTATCTGGCCGAGTCTCCCAAATAATATCGCCTCGAAACGAGTCGGTTCCTAAATCGGTGGGAGAACCCCAGTTGTTCCACGCCCACACATTTTGCTGATAGCCTCCAAGATGGAAAGGCCCATTGCATATAAAAGACCCTCGGCAAATGGTCGCATATTCGTTGGGGTCGCCAGTAGTTCTTGTCATCCATCCGGGCTGCTGGGCAAATTTGGCATCCACACAACTTGGATAGGAGCCAGTTAAGTTACCCTGCACCGGACTATAATAATTAGGAGTGCCGTTAAATACATCAAAGGCGTCTGCTGCGCTTAATGGAAAAGACCCGCTCATTCCGGTTCCTATCTGCGCCCCAACAATACTCATATGGCGAGGAGTCCATAGGCGGGCAAAGGGTCGTTGTCCAGTATTGAAATTCCCGCCTCTTATATCTACATCGCAACTTGCGGCAACCAGAAAAGTGCGGCCCTGGTTTCCGGCGCTATCTTCGGGATGATTTAATGCCGCCCCAAACTGGTCACACATGATAGTGGACATACCAGCTTCGGAAGAATTAACATCTATTGCTGCCAAGCGATTATCTGTTCCAGTTATACTGGCTATTGCCCGAGGAGATTGAGGATAAGGCTGCATACTCACATTACCCTCAAAATAACCATGATAGAAAAGTAACTGTTCTGCTTGCCCAGCAGTATAGAAGGACTGCATGGCGGATGATTGCAGGTAGCAGTCTAAAAAGACCAAAGTATTGAAAAAGCCGGTAGTATCCGTAGTCCCGTTATAGGTTCCATAAAAAAACGAGGGCCAGCCACCAAAACTACATGCGGTAAAGGTCATGCTGGCGGCGTTTTCAAATCTTATGGCAGACGCCCGGTCCTGGCTGGGACTCGTAATCCAGTCAGAATTGTAGGTGGGGGCATATTCCAGGTAGTTTATAAACCTGCAGGTATCGAACTTGAGACCCCAAGGATAATTGCCAGTTCCGGTCGGCTTAATGCAAACCCCAGCATGACCTTTAATGAAAGTGCAATTACGCCACCCCTGGCCTCCCCACCAATCAACTATTTCAATGGAGCCAGTGCCTGGAGCATCAGTAACTCCACCGTAAAACGCTATATTGTCGAAAAATGGGCAAGTATAAGCTGCAATCTGGATGCCATATCCAGATGTGCCATTTATGATGGAGGTTCCATAGTTTCCATAATCAGGAGGATAATCACTATCATTGCTATTCTGTTGACCACCGCCGCTCCCATGAAAATATGGAGTCATCGAGTTCCCACTTATAACAAGCTGCTCGTTAAGCAGGTAATGCCCATTCAGGTCAATCCTGGGCATCCGGCGACAGGCGGTGGACATCACGCAATTAACCGCCGCCTGCAAAGCAGGGGCGTCGTCATGGGCCGGGATGGTAAGGGCTGCATCAGCATACCACCAATAGGCACTACTTTTGGCATTGATGCCATTACCATCAAGATACCAGGCATTTCCAAGCGCACCCCACCATTCGGGGCAAACATGGTCAATTTGAGAATTATCTCCGATGGCAACTTTTCCGGTGCCGGTGCAGGAGAATATTTGAGATAGACCGGCTTCCAGACCGCCGTTGATGGTCAGAGTGACGCCGGTGGGGATACTTATATTGGCGCCATTATGAGGAAGAAGACGAATATTTGGAGTAACGGTCACATTAGCGGAAACGGCAAAGGTCCCCGGAGGAACGATGAGGTTGGCCCGGGTGGAGCTGCCGATGGTGCTGATGACGGTGGCTAAATTGGTGCCATAAATATTACTTCCCCAAACAATTAGATTCCCCCCGGTAATGGACGCCCAGACATCGGAGATCCGGGAAAGGAGTTTGTTGCCATTCCATAGATAAGTTGGATCGCCGTTATCTCGGACCGCGGCATAATCGGTATTAGAAACGGCCGCGGTTGTGCCGCCGGACCCATTACCTTTGAGGATGGAGGTTCCGGCGGTGGCTGGGGCCGCCCCCACCGCCGCGGGGTTGAGGGTCTGCCAGGTCTTGTCGCCCCGCCAGTATTGAAGGCTGGTGCCAAGGGAGATGGCGGGTTCCTTGGCGTTGAAGGCGCTCCAGTCGCCGGAGGCCAGGTAGCCGCTGACCCTGGCGCTGGCCTGGGGGAGGGATATTAGCCCGGTGGCGGCGTTGTAGGTGAGGGGCGGGGTGGCTATGAGGCCCGGCGGGGGGTCCAAGGCGAACAGCTCGGCGTCGGCCTGGTCGAGGCCCTGGTTGAACAGATTATATTCCATCTGCCCTGAGGCCCCCATGCTGGGCTTATAGAAATAGCCGTTGGCGGTCCATTGACCGGCATAGGAAGCAAGGCAAAAGGCAAAAGTAAAAAGGCAAAAAAACCAAAAGGCGGTTAATTTTTTCATGGCCGGTTCTCCTTTGGTAGGGGCGGGTTTAAAACCCGCCCCTACGCTGATAGCTATTGGTGCGCAGTGCCCACCCTACATGCCGAGGGCCTTAAGCGTGGCCGGGCCGGCCTCACCATCGGGCACCAGGGTGCCCTGGGAACGTTGAAACGCCGCCACGGCAAGCTCCGTCCGGGGTCCATAAACCCCATCCGCCTCCAAAGACCCACAGCCCAGAGGTCCGTGCCTCTTAAGGGCCTCCTGGAGGCGCTGCACCACCGGGCCGCGCATCAGGGGGTAGGTGAGGCGGTAAATGAGCCCGGGGGCAGGCGTAACCGGGATATTGGGCTGCAGCCTGGGGTACTCGACCCCGGGAACGAGAATACCCAGATCCCAGCGCCGGCCGTGCAGGGTGGAAGCGATTACCCCGGCCGCGGTGGAATGCGCCTCCACGGTCCCCCCCAGGCCGTCTGAGATGACGATATGGCCGCACAGGGATGCGGTGGCCAGCCTCAGGACCGCGGCCCCGGGCGTGGCGGCAGCTTCTTCCAGGGAGACGATGCTTCCGGCGCTGCGGGCGTCCCGGTTCCAATAGATGGTGCCTCCGTAAACCTCCAGGGGGTTCCCCTCGTCGCGGTCAGCGCCGTAAATTATCTGCGCCGCCTGATAGACGGCCCAGGAAGCGAGCTTGGAGCAATCGAAGACCCGGGGGTCCGGGGCGCCTACCGGAGTAAGGGCACCAAAAACATAAGAATCCCCGAGGCGAGTTTTAGCCTTTTGCAGGATATCAGCGCCGGTCATAAAACCTCCGGTTTTCGGTTTAGGCGTAGGGGCGGGTGTAAGGGCGGGTTTTAAACCCGCCCCTACCAGCCCTTACTGCGGCCAGTTGCTGAAGAGACCCAGCAGGGCGATGATGCCGCCGAATGTGGCGGTCAAGGCCGTTTGCAGGGGGCTGGACTCAGCCGGGGTGATGATGCCGAAGGCCACCAGGGTGCTCAGGACGGCGGCGATGATCCCGGGGATGGTGGTCTTGGGATCGGACCAGATTTTTTGCCAGAAAGTCATATAACCTCCTGAAGGGATAGCTGTCTGTAGGGGCGGGTTTTAAACCCGCCCCTACTATTCAATATTTGATGATGTAATTGAGCACCAGGGCGGGGGGGGTGACGTTGTGCGCCCCGCCGCCTCCGCCGGCACTGCCAGTAATAGGCCCTATGTCCCCCCCCGATGAGAGAATTGTAGGACCACTACTATTTATGCCCGTCACGAAGGTTCCCAGTCCGGACGGGACTTCGCCGGTCGTCAAGGTATGCGATTGCTGGCCGCCACTAGCTCCGAGCGTGGCGCTGGTTATGCCCCCCGGACTACCCGAGCCCAGGCGCCCGGCCGCCGTGCCTCCCATTGCGTCTGCACCGAAGGCCGCCCGCCCTCTCAAATCAGGAATACCGAAGGTACCGCTCCCGGAGCCGTAAGTGGTGCCGATAGCGGCGTAGAGGGTGGCATAGGTTGAGGTGCTGACCTGCTGGCCGTAGCACAAGAGCCAGCCGCTGGGAGCGGTTGAACCGGCAAAGGGAACGATGACCCCCGCCGGAACCGAAGCGGCCGGCAGATTTGTTAGCTGGCTGCCGTCCACTGCAGGGAGTTGGGCGCTGGCGTTCAGCTGGACCAGATCATTGGCTGCCGTTCCCACCGCATAGGAAGTGCCCCAGGCCGACCCGGTGCTGAGGGGGACGCCGGGGCCGGGATAAGTCAAGCCCGAGGGCAGCGTTTGCCAGGTCTTGTCGCCACGCCAGTATTGGGAGGTAGTCCCAGCCGTAATGGCGGGCTCGTGGCCCATTTGGGCGGCCCCGAGCGTGCCGAGGACGATCCAGGTGGCATTGGTTGAATCCCGCTGCTTCAGAAGGTTGTTGGTGGTGTCGGCCCACAGCATATAAGCCTCAGTAGTGGCGGGCGCTGAAGGTCCGGAGTTGACGGTGTTCAGGGTATCAATGGCGTTGTTGAAGCCGGCGCGCACCTGGGCCCCGGTGCCGTCGGGAACCACCAGGGCGTTTTGGGAGGCGCCGGCGATGGTGACAAAAAACAGCGCCGCGATCAAGGCCGTCAGGTAACTGGGCCAAATGGATTTGCTCGCCAGGAAGAGCCAAAGTCTTTTCATGGTCATCTCCTTTAATTGCTGTGCTTGCACACTGCTTTTACTTCCCCCTCACCCTAACCCTCTCCCCCATTGGGGGAGAGGGGATAAAGGTTTAATAGCCTTTGGCGATGTAACTTATGTTACGTAGCACACCTGCACCGGCGTTGGTGATCTCGATAGTGCCGCCGCTCGGTCCGATGGCCACCGGGAAGGTCACCACGTCCCCAGGCTGGGCGTTCAGTATCGTCACCGCGATGGCCGGCGTGATCTGAAAGGCCGGGGTGAAGGTGATGGCCAGCCCCATGGCGGGGCACGATATGGAGCCCACCTGAATGATCCGGTCCGGCATGGCCACTGACCAGGCGAAGTCCGTAACCATGGGATTAAGAGTCACGTTCCCTTGCACCACCTGGATCAGGGCCAGCCGGAAATTCACCTTCCAAAATACGTAGGTCCCCGGAATAAAATTCTGCCAGTCCCCCCAGGTGCTACCGTCCTGGGAGAACTGCACCTGGATCTGGGCGGTCTGGGCCAGCGTGCCCCCGGCCTGGTCGAAGTCGGGAACCGCGTCCACGTCCGGCACTTGGTCGAATTGGCCTCCAGCCCCTGCATCGTATTGATCCACGTCCGGGATGGCGTCCACGTCGGGGGCGGCGTCGAAAGAGGGTCCGGGGACCACGTTGTTGAAGGCGAGGGAACCACCGAGCGCCGCAGCCTGGGCCGCGCCCAGATCCGGAATTTCGCCGGCCGGGATGGTGTAATAACCCGCGCTCTGCCCCACCCCCAGCGCCAGATCACCGCCGCTTACCTGGAGGCCGGTTAGCGTGCCGGGCCAGCCTTCGGCAAATTCGTCCCGGCTCACCAGGCTATTTACCGTGAGGGTGACGCTTCCCACCTGGATCTCGGCGGGGTCGGCCGAATAGGCCAGGGTAATGCCGCCGTATGCATAATGGGCCGCCACCCAATAGGTCCCAGGCTGCGCCACCAGGAATTCCGGATCGCTCACCCAGCCCAGGACCTGGGCGGTGGCCCAACTGGCACCCATCCGGATCTCGTAATTGATCTGGGAGTAACGCGGGTCCTGGGAGGGAGAGATGGCGTTCCATTGGAGATAAAGCTGGTTGTTCTGGTACACCGACATCAGGCCGGTGATATTCGGAAGCGGCGAGGTGAGGGCGCTCCCGGTGATTTCGTAAGTGTACGCTTCCACATCTGCCAGCGATTGTCCCGCGGCGCCCACCAGGTTGTAAGAAAGAAATTTAATATAGATGGTCTGGCCGATCTGGTTGGCCGAGAAAGGGAGTTTAAAGACGGCGCCGTCCAGGCGGGCGAAGCGCTCGCCTGCCGCGTGGGCCGTCCCTGCGGTGCCGCCGTAGCCATAGCAGCCCCGGCGCAGGTAGTTCAGGTGGTAAATCGAAGCGCTGACGAGCTGGGCGTCCCGGTAGGCGATGAGTTCGGAGGGGAGGCCGGCGCCCCCGGACAGGTAGCACAGGGTCACCAGGGCGTCCGCCTCGACCTGGGAGGCGGAAAGAAGCACGCCTCGGGACTCGCTCAGATCCACCGCCAGGGTGTCGGTGAGGTCGGGATCGGGGGAGGCGGGGAGCGGGTTAATAAGGGAGCCGGTGCGCGCCGGGGCCGAGACGACGCCCGCCTGCTGATAAGTGGCGTGGTCCAGCGACACCCAGACCTGGCAGCCGCCCCAATTGGGGCCACCGCTCACCGCCATCCAGACCGAAAGAATGTCGCTCAGGCCCAGGGGCGGCTCGAAGATAACCGGCGGGTTGCAGTCCATTGGTGCGGCGTTGTAATTGATGAGCAGAGGCGAGCGGTTCTGGGTGGGGAAGGTGGGGGCCTGGGCGGCGCCGATGGGCCATTCCAGCGCCGTGACCGTGGAGGTCATCTGGTCATCCTCGGAGATCTCGGTGACCCTGAGGGGCATCTGATCCAGCCCCAGGCGGGGGCAGGTGACGGTGATCCAGTCGCCGGGCTCTAAAATATTGGCGATGACGCCCAGCTTGAACTGGTAAGTGTTCCGGGCATAGAGGCAATATTGCAGGATATTGGCGGCCACCAGGGCCGCCACCGCGGGATCGGTGATGGCGTGGGCCATGACGACGTCGGCCGGCCGCAGGCCGTAGACGTCCTGGGCCGCCTGGTTGTTGGCGGTGTAGATGGTGGTATTGTAGTCGGCGTAGCGGTCCAGGTATTCGAGCTGCACCTGGTTATAGGCGTCGGCCTGGGGGGTGCGGGTGATCTGGATCGGGTCGTTGTTGTCGTCGCTCAAGAGATCGTCTTCGGTGAGGTCGAGGACCGGCGTGAGGTCGGGGGTGAAGGTGACGCCGGTCCTGGCGCTCTCTACGACCTGGTCCCCCAGCGGGATGAACTTGAGCTGGTCTTCGCACCAGACGACCTGGGTGTTGAGGAGTTTGAGGATGTCGGCGACCTGCTCCCGGGCCTCCTGCTGCTCGTCGAGAACGGGAGATAAGAGGAAATCGTTGGCCAGGCAGTAGTCGGAAAACTGGCTCAGATCGCCGATTTTGGCGGGATCGAAGCCGGCGCCGTAATCGGGGTTGCAGAGCAGATCCGGGAGGAAATCGGCCGGATTGGAGTCGAGCAAGATGTTATAGGCATAATTAAGCAGGATGGTGCGACCGGAATCCCAGCCGGAGAAGGTGTAGAGGCCGGCGGCGACGTTGTATTGACCGGCCGCGGCGGGGGCGCCGGGGACGGCCGTGAGGGCGGCGCCGCCGGCATAGCTGACGCCGTTATCTTCGGTCCAGACGCAGCCGCTGGGGGAGACGGTGGCGCCGGCCGGCGTGGCCACGCCATAGGTGATCACCAGGTCGCCGGGGTTCTGGCTCGTGTCCAGGGGCGAGAACCAGTAGGTGCCATTGAAGCAAGTATATTGCCCCGGGTTGACCGCGGGGGGATAGATGGGGTTGGGCTGGCTGTAGGGTATCGGAGTGAGGGGCACGCCGGCCAGGGTGACGCCCGCGTCTCCGGCCCACAGGTCATCATTGACCACCTGGAGCTGGTAGTCGTCGGGGAGGGTATATTCTTCAGTGCAGGTGCCGAGGCATTTGGCGGCGATCTGGTAGGTGGCCGGGGCGTAGGTATAGGAGAAGACTACGGTGCCCGAGTCGTTGGGGCAGAAGACATAGCCAACTGCTCCTACCCACCCATCGTAATTGGCTCCAGGAACTACCCAATAAGTTCCGGAAGCGGGTGAGCCATAGTCTTGATAAGGCGCCTCAGTGAGCACCACAGGAATCAAGGATGAAGGGGTTAGGGTTAAGACCAGGGGCGAGAGCATTATATCGCCGGCTGGCAAGTCCATATAATAAGTGAGAACCTGATTGATCGGGGGGTTGTCCCCGCTGGCCGGCGTCCCCGGCGGCAGGTTCATGGAGGTGGTAGAGGTCAGAGGGGGCGGCAGGGAGATGGATTCTCCGGTCAAGGTTTTGGGGACCGTATAGGGGAGCGGCCCGTAGCACTCCCAGGACAGGTTGGGCATGGAGTTGCCGCTGCCGAGATAAATGTTCCCAAAGTAAAAGGCGGTGCCGTAATAGCCCAGAGCTTGAGCGGGCGCCCCACTAAGGAGGACGGGGACCGGGGGCTGGGGCCGGGCGCCGGAGGCCAGGCCCGCGGCGCTGAACTGGTAGATTTTGGTCTTGTCGTTCCAATTGATGCCGATGGCGCTGACCAGCCCTTCGCATAGGCCGAAAAGGGCGTAGATGGTATAGACATACTGGGCGCCCCCCGCGGGGCTGCCCCCGCCTTTGCCCATGCTCTGGGAAGGGGATTGCTGGGCGATTGCCTGCCAGCCCCAGGTGAAGAAGATGTTGGGTTGGAGGCGGTTGCGCCCATAGAGGATGGGGATCGCCAGGCCCTCCACCGCGGTGGTGACGCGGTAGGAGGCCTGGAGGGTGCTGGTTTTGGCCGCGGCGCGACCGCTGGTGCCGGCGGCGGAGTCGCCCATCAATCCGGACATAAGAACTGATCATATTGAATTTCTTAAAACTTTCCAGCACAGGTAGGTCAATTGACCGGCCAGGCCCCCTGTTAAGAGATGCAGTTCGCTCTTCTTGGCCGCGGCTGAGGAATTCCAACAGCCAACCATCCGATTTCCAATGCCGGCACCCCCAGGGATGCGCTTACCTCCCGCGCCTGGCGGCGCCGGCTGTTACGGCGGACTCGGATATGCCGAGGTAGGCGCAGAGAAATTTAGATGGATAATGAATGAGATAAACCAAGGAGGTTGTTCTAATCGAAAGGAAAACGGCTTTATCGGGATATGGCACCTTAAAACGATTGCGGATCAGTGGCAGGGGGGTCTGTGAAGGATAGCTGACGCGGTAAATGGCGTATCTTAATAGAATAACCAAGTCAACGTAGGGGCGGGTTTTAACCCCGCCCCTACTGCTGAAAGCTGACAGCTATCTTTTACTTACATTGATGGCCTGGAGGCCCTTTTTGCCCTCGGCCACCTCGAACTCTACCTCCTGGCCTTCGATCAGGCTCTTGTAGCCGTCCCCCTCGATGGCGCTGTAGTGGACGAAGAGGTCGTCGCTGCCGGGCCGGCTGATGAAGCCGTAGCCCCTGGCGTCATTGAACCATTTCACAGTACCGTTTTCCTTCATGGATACGCTCCTTGTTGATGCCGGTTTCCGGTTTCCGGTGAAATTTAAAGGCCAAGTTTGCCTTCCTTACGGCCAGGCGGTGAAGAACTTCACCGGATATTGGTTAAGGTTCAGGGCCGAGGAGTAGGCATTATCCAGGACACAGGCGCCGATGGGCGCGGCCGCGGCGTGGATGATGCAAGGCCACAGGAGCACGATGGCCCCGTGGGAATAGGCCCGGCCGATCTTCCAGACCGCGATGTCACCGTGCAAGGGGGTGGTGATCTCCCGGCCGCCGAGACTCCGGACCATCTCCAGATAGCGCTCCTGCTCCCGGTGCAGGTGCCATTGCTGGGAGTAGGAGAAGCGCTGCTTGGCGAGTTTGGCGTCAATGACCCCGGCACTCAAAAAGACCTCCAGGAGCAGCATGGCGCAATCGACGCCGCCCTGGCGCCCCTTGGCCCGGCCCTGGTGATGGAAGGGCGTGCCGATCCAGGACTCGGCGACGGAGAGGACGGCCTGGCGCTGGGCTTGTTCGAGGATTGTCATGCCACCCCCTCACCCTAACCCTCTCCCCCTCGAAGGGGGAGAGGGGATTAAAGGCAAAAGCTATATCTGGTATGCCACCTGGTCAGATCTGAGCTCCAAAACCGCAATTTGTAGGGCCTTTTGACTTTGTTTTTGCCTTTCACGGAAAACGGAAAACCGGTTTTAATCGGCCGTTTCCGGGCACGGAATCCAGGGGAAGCCCCGGAAGTTGTCCACATTATTAAACTTGTTCTTGCAAGTGCTGAGCGCCCGGTCGCAGCCGGGCCACGCGGTGAAGGCGTCGCCTGGGGCCGGCGGGGCCAGGAGTGGCGTCGTCAGGGTGAGGGTCAGAGCTTGAGAACCGGCGCCCACCTGGGTCTGAATGCCGCTCCAGGTCCCCTGGAGGGCCCCGGAGGTGAACTGGAGCTTCCCCAGGCTGAAATAGCCGCGCGCTGCCGTCAGATTGGTGATTAGCTGAAAGATGGTGCTCCCGGCCTGCGCCTGGCCTTCCACCGCATAGGCGGCCTCGTTCAGCCCGCAGCCCGGGCCGTAGAGGACCTGGTTGCAAAGGTGCTGGTAGAGGTTGCGGGGGATCTTCCGGTCCAGGGTGTAGAGATGCGAATCTATCTTGATCTGGGCCTGGAGGCCGCCGGTGATGATCTCAGTGACCAGGCCGGAGAAGAGCCAGACGACGCCGGTGGGCGCCCCGATGGCCTGCCCCGCCAGCAGCCAGCCCGGAGGAGTAAAGCAGCCGTCCACGAAAAAGCCTCCGGGGTGCGGATAGAAGGCGCGCTGCAGGAGCAGATAGGCGTTGTCGAAGCCGCCCTGGCGCAGGAATTGATGGAAGGGGACGCCATTCACCAGATCGGTGGGGCTGGCGTAGGCCTTGACCGTAAGGCTGTCCGCCTCCAGGCCGACCTTCAGATCGATCTGGGAGCGGTCCCAGCGCACGGAGCCGCCGTAGGTGTTGCCGTTATAGACGATGGGCACGTCGGCGGTGCCGTAATAGAGCACCGTGTCGCCGGGCAGCGTGAATTGATAGAGGTCGAAGCCCAGCACCGGATCACGGCTGCGGAGGAGATCGACCAGGGCTGAGGTGACGGATTTCATAAAAGATGGTTTTCAGTTTTCGGTTTTCGGTGTAGGGGCGGGTTTAAAACCCGCCCGTACAGGCGAATCCAAGGTTCCATAATCGTGCTCCAGGGCCTCCTCGGCAATCTGGCGCCGCAGGCGCTCGCGGTAAGCGGCCGCGGCCCTGGCCCCCAGCACGGCGGCCAGGACAAAGCCGCAAAGCAGGCCGACCGCATAGCAGAAGAATGAAATCAGGGCAATTTTCATGGCGAGTCTCCCATTCACCGCAGAGGCGCCAGTAGGGGCTGGTATAAGGGCGGGTTTTAAACCCGCCCCTATTTCACTGTTTCGATCTTGATTCCCTTATGTTCCCAGAGATGGTTCATAAACTTATCGAACTCCGAGAGGTCCTCCTGAAAAATACATCGCCAGTAGTAGCCGAAGTCCGCGGTGATCACCGCGCCCGCGGCCGGGGCCGCGGTGAAGGTGAGCAGCCCCGAGTTGGTATAGGTGATGGCGTATGTCGAGGGGGCCTGGGCCGCGCCGTTGAGATAGACGACCGGGACCGGAGCGCTCTTGATATTGAGGCAGGGCTCGACAAAGCCGCCGTAGGCCCGCACCAGTTGAAAGATGGTGGTCGTCCCGTCCCCGACCCCGAGCCACTGGCCTTCGATGTAATCGTCGTCCGGATCGTCGAATAAAAAGGAGTCGAAGCGCCCCTGGCGGGCCAGGAAGAAGCCCACCAGGGTCTTCAGCTCGTCGTGGGCCACGTCGTCCAGCAGGAATTCCACTGGGATCTCGATCTGCCAGCGAGGATAAACCCAGTTGGCGATATGCTTTTTAATGCCGCTCACCGCCTCCTGCTCGATGGTGGAGAAGGTGGGCTTTTTGATCACCGGGTAGGTGAAGCCCCGGAGCATGGGGAAGACGGCGTTGCTCATAAAAGGCTCAGTTCAAGGTTCAAGGTTCAAAGTTCAAAGTTAAAGGCAAAAGGAATTCGTGGGCCCATGCCCACCCTACATACCAGGTCATTTCAATCTCCGGCCGTCGCGCATGGCGGATTTGACCGCCTCGGCCACGTGGTTGCGGTTGTTCTTGAAGAAACTTTTGATGGAGTTGCCGTCCATTGCGCTGACGTGAAAATGAACGTCGCCGCCCGTGGGGCGGGCATCCCGCCCGCCGCCGGCCACCAGGCCCCGCACCCCCTCGGCCAGGGAGGCGGGGAGGACCATCTCCTGTTTGTGGAGGTAGGCCAGGGAGTCGGCGGGCACGTCCCAGCCGCCGGCCGCGGCGGGGACCATCCCCGCGAAGGCCATAATGGCCGCATAGGTTTGGGCCGCGGCCTCCGCCCCCATTTCCGGCCCCACCACCGGGATGCCGGCCATCGCCGCATAGGCGGCCGCGGCGCCCTGGGCCGCGGAGCCCTGGATCGCCTGAATGTCGGCCAGGGCCTGGGCCGCGTCGGCTTCAGGGGCGGCCGCGGTTTCCGCGGCGACCACCTGGGCGGAGGTGGTTTGGGTGGACAGCAGCTTGGCCGCCTCGGTGGCGATCCAGTTCTGCAGGCTCTTGGCGGCCAGGTTGATATACGAGGTGAGGATGTCCTGGAGGATCTTGCCGACCATCTTTTGCATGCTCTGGGTGCCCTGGATCATGCCGTTGATGGCGGTGGTCATGGCCGAATCGATGGGGGCCAGGGCCGCCTTCCACTTATTCTCCACGTCCTGGGCCGCCTGGGCCTCCATCTTCTGGATTTCGAGGGCGTTCTTTTTCTCGGCGACCTGGACCTCTTGCAGGACCTCGGCCATCTTCTTGGGGTACTGGGCCCAGATTTGCTGGCGCTGCTCGAAGTTTTGCTTCTCCAGGGCGATCTCCTGCTCTTTCAGGGCCTTAACCTGGACCAGTTCCTCGCTGGTGGAGATCACGCCCAAGTCTTTTTCTTGCTTATATTTCTCCTTCTGCGCCTCAATATCCATCCGGGCCAGCTTGAGGGAATTTTCCAGGCGCTTATCGGCCAACTCCCGGTCCGCCTTATCCGCCTCCTCCTGCATCTTCTTTTTCTCGTTCACCGCGTTTTGATAATTCAGGCTATCCTTGCCGTAGGACTGGGCGTTGATGGCGACGATCCGGTCCTGATCGGCCAGGCGCTGGGTCCAGGATTCCTTTTCGCTGGCCATCTGCTCCTTGATCTGGGCGATTTGCAGCTGCACCGCTTGTTTGGCGTCGGCCACGTCCAGCTCGTAGAGCCGGTGCTTCACCTGGCGGTAATCCGCGGAGCCTTGCTCACAGAGCCCTAACTTCTCCTGCCAGAAGGCGCGCTCCTGGGCCTTGGATTGCTCCAGGAGGTTTCCCTCTTCCTTGATCTCCTCCAATTCCTGCCGCCATTCCTCCATCAGGCCGCTGCCGCCGCCGCCCCCCCCGCCCCGCTTCATGGACTCTATGATGGAAGAGGCGCTGACGGCGCTCGCCGCCGATACCTGCTCCAGGGAGGCCTTCATTTCGGCGGTGGCGTCGCTCACCGCGGCCTTGGCCTGCTCCATGCCGTCTTTCAATGCGTCGGCTTGGGCGCTTATGAGGACTTTGATTTCGTCGTCAGCCATTTAAAGGACCGTTTTCCGTTTTCCGAATCTGTGTTCATCGGCGTTAATCTGCGGTTAAATATTAGCCGCCGATGAACGCCGATATACGCCGATCATGTTACTTTGCCGCCCACGGCGCCGAAGGCAGCCATCAGCTCCCCGGGAGAGCCGTAGCCACCCCCTCCCCGACCCTCCCCCCTCAAGGGGGAGGGGGATGAGGAGGCGTCGGCCTTATATCCCAAGTAGGCGGCCACCAGGTCACCCACCGGGGGGTGCTGCTCCCAGTAGCGCTGCATCTCGTAAAGGCGGGGCAGCGTCATTTGCCGCCCGACGTACTCCCATGTCCAGCCCGTTTGGGCGATGGTCCGGGCATAGAGATAGCCCCAGTCGGGACGCTCCCCGCCTCCGGTTCCCCCGGGTCGCGCCTCGTCAGGCCCGAAACCTCCAGGAGCCGGGCCAGGACGGCCGGAAACGAGGCCAGGTCCAAGCCCTCCTTGACCTCGGCCAGGGTGAGTTCCGGGTAATTGCGGGAAAGCGCGGCGTGGAGGAGCTCCGCGCCTTCCGAGAGGCGCTCTACCAGCGAAGCCGGCGGCTCGCCCCAGGACTCGATCACCGGCCAGTATTTCTCCAGGGCCGCCAGGTTGAGGGGAGGGAGCACATAAGTCTCACTTCCCAGCTTAATCGGGACGCCATCTAATTTGGGTTCCATGATTTTTCCTATTAGTTCAAGGTTCAAAGTTCAAAGTTCAAAGTTAGAAAATCAAAAGTAAAGCCAAGGTCCGTTTAAAGGTTTTGCCTTTAACTTTGAACCTTGAACCTTGAACTTTGAACTGTCTTTACTCCGTCACCGTCAGCGTCCCGACCTGGTCATTGTCGTCCGCCATCGCCGAAAAGTCGAATTCCACGATCAGGTGATCCTCGTTCTTGGTGGGCAGCGTCAACTTGCTGCTGATGCACTGGTTGAGGATCAGGGTCATGGTCTTGCCGTCGGTGACGCCGGACAGCACCGCCTTAAAGGTGGGCGCCAGGCCCATCGGCTGGTTGCTGATGGCGATGGTGCCCCCGGTGGTGGCCGAGGTGTAAAGGTAGTCGATGAGGATGGCCTTGCCTGCATCGCCCGCGGCAAAGGTGTAGATCCCGCCGGCGCCCACGCTGTATTGGCCCACCACGGGGGCGCTGGGCACCTGGGTCAGGGGGGCGCCGTCGGCGGCGTAGACTACCCCCAGATCTTGGGCGAAGGCGGCGCCGTTGGCCACGGTGACCGTGAAGGGCGTGGCGGCCGGGATCTGGGCCGCCTCCTTCTGGGCCGACAGCAGCTCGCCGGTGTTCTTGGGCAGCCCGAAATAGAGGACGTTCAGCAAGGCGCCCTGGATCTGGCCCAGCTTGGCCTTGCAGGTGATCTTGTTCTTGCCCCGGCCGATATGGGCGGGAAACTGGTTGGCGCCGTAAAGTTCCTTGACGTCCGCGGAGAATTCCACCGAGACGTCCTGCAAGGTGCCGAATTTGACGGGGGTGGGAGTCGGGGTGGAATTGTCCAGCCCGTAAAGGGCCCCGGCCCCGAAGAAAAATTGTTTGGGCATATAACCTCCGGTTTTCGGTTTTCGGTTTTCGGTGTAGGGGCGGGTTTTAAACCCGCCCCTACTACGCCAGCCGCTTCTTCAAATCTTCCTTAGCCTGGTAGGCGTGGTTCCAGGCAGCCGAGTCCCGGCTCACCGGGGATGAGGGAAACCAGTCCTGCCACCAGCGCTCCACCAGCAAGACAGGGTCGGCCGGGGGCGCAGGGGGTGCGGGCGCGGGTTGCGGCGCCGGCGCGGGCTGAGGCGCAGGCGCGGGCGCGGGCTGAGGCGCGGGCGCGCCCTGTGGCGACGGCGCCGGTTGTTCCTGGGATTGGTCCTTCGGTTCGTCGGTCATGGTGGCCTCCGGTTTTTGCCTTTAACTTTGAACTCTGTTTTGCGCAAGATTAAAGGCGGGATGCGCTTCGCTTTCCCGCCCTACGCTCTACGAGACGACGATCTCCACCGGGATCAGGGCCGCGGCCTGGGGGCCCAGGGACCCTCCCTCGGCGATGAGCACCTTGCCGCTGAGCCGGCAATGGGAAACGAGGCCGCCTAAGGTCTGCTCCTCCTGGCCCGGAGGCGGCATCAGCGCGGTCAGCACCGCGTCCAGGAGGGGGTTGAGGGTTTGTGAGGGGGCGGCCTGCTGATCGTTGCCCACGTTGACGTAGAGGGCCAGGTTGAGGCTCAGGGTCCATTTGGCCGGGAAGGCCCGGCCTACGTAGCGGGCGCTCTCTTCAAACTGCTCCTGGATCAGGGCCGGCTGCTCCACCGGCGGCACGTCGGTCCAGTGGCGCACCCGGCGGCTGAAGGTGACGATCCCCGGGATGGTGGAGAGAAGGGCGAAAAGGGCGCTGTAAATCTCTTCTCGGTTCATTGGGATCACCTTGTTATTCACCGCAGAGGCGCAGAGAACGCAGAGAAGAAATTTTTTATGTTTTTTATCTCCGCGTCCTCTGCGTCTCTGCGGTGAAACTATAAACTCTCTTTCACTGCCTGTTCCAGAGCCGCCCTGATGCTGCCGGCGTTCTCCTCCAGGGAGGAGCGCAGGAAGGAGCGCTCCGGCATGTGCGAGCCCGGATGATTGACCCGTTTGAAGAACACGTCCTGGCCTCCCATCTGGAAGGCCAGGGTCTTGCCCCTGCGGGCCTCGATGACGTGGGCCCGGGTGGTGCCCCCATATTCGTGGATGGCGGCATAGACCAGGTTGGTGCCCACCGTGGCTGCGATTCGGTCGCCTTCATCCTGGAGTTGATAATTGATGCTGCGCTGGAGGGTGCCGGTTTGCGTTTTCAACGCCTGCCCGCTGAGCTTCTGCTCCTTGACGTAGGCGGTCAATTTGATGGCCTCGGCCTCCACCGCCCGGCGCAGCGCCGCGGCCACCTTGCCCGGGATCTGGTCCAGGCGGCCGATCACTCCTTCGGTTCCTACAATCCAGGCTTTAATCATGCGTTTGCCCCTCCGGGGAAGTAAAAAGTCAAAAGTAAAAAGTAAAAATATTTTGCCTTTTACTTTTTGCCTTTTGCCTTCCTTAATTATCCCCGGTTAGCTGCGGATGAAGGAGTGCGATAATCTTCTGCCAGGGAATTTCCTCAATATGCAGAGCCGTTGCAATGATCCGCATTTGCAAAATCCAGCCCGGGCCTATATCGCTGCCGCCGTCGGGAGTGCTCCTCTTTATAAAAGCAAGTATTGATTCCATCATTTTGCCTTTAACTTTTAACTTTGAACTTTGAACTCTTGGTGCGCTCGTGCGCACCCTACACCGGGACCACGCGGCGGTGGCGGTCCAGCACCGTTTTGACGTCCGGGGGCAGGTCCTGGACGCTGTAGGTGACGTTGGCCCCTTCCAGGGATTTGCCGCTGACGCCGATGTGCTGGCGCTCGTTGTAGCGCCAGGAGATCAATTCGATGCACGCCTGCTCCAGGTCGAAGGGGAGGGGGGGAATAGTCCCCTCCGGCGCCGGGTCGGTCAGCCACGGGTCTTCGAACCAGCCGCCCACGGGCAGGCTATGGGCATAGCCCGCGGTGTAGTTCAGGGTGACGTTGCCATAGCCCAGGGTGAAGCGATGGCCCTGCAAGATGATCTGGGTCCGGGTGAAGCGGTAGCCCGGGGTCACGGTGTCCGGCGCCGGGGGAATGGAAACGCCGTTCACCGCGACCCAGGACACCGCGGTCACCGGGGACTCCCGAAAGGTCATGACGCGGCCGCCGGTGCCGTCCCGGATCTCGGCATAGGTCTGGCTCGCCAGGCGGCGGCTCAGGTAGGTCTCGATGAAGAAGCTGGCCGCATGGATCAGGCGCGTCAGCAGCGCGTCGTCGGTGTCGCTGCCGATCCCGAGCCATTGCTTGGCGTTGGCCAACGTCGTCAGGTCCATTTATGCCTCTCTGTAGGGCGGGAAAGCGAAGCGCATCCCGCCAATGTAGGGCCGGCTTCCAGCCCCCCTGGGCGGGTTTTTGGTAAGCCCCGCCCCTACGGTTTTGGTTTAAGTTTCACCGTCACCTGGGGAACCATTACCACCTCAAAACAACAGCCGTATTCCTTGAGCGCCGCCTCGATGATCTGGCTGCACTTCACAGCCGGATCGACTTTGCGGTACTTGGGATTCTGGATCATCCTTTGCGCTTCCGGGGATAATTCGCCCATCTTTGGTGCTCCTCTTACCTGGCGGGATGCGCTTCGCTTTCCCGCCCTACGCTTTGCCGTAGGGGCGGGTTTTACCCGCCCGGGGCGGCTTTTTTGTAGCTGGCCGCCCCTACTTTTTGCCTTTGGGGGCAGCCTCTTCCGGGTCAGGCTCGCCGTCGCCCCCCTGGGGCGCTTCCGGGGCCGGCTGCCGGGAGGCCAGGGTAAACCCCCAGCCCAAGGCGAGCAGCTCCTTGGCCGCCTCGTCAGGCACTTCTATGCAGCCCTTGACCAGGGGATACTCCTGGCCGCCGTGGCTCACGCCGCCCACGTTGGGGTCAGCCTTTAATCGCACCATTGGATTCTCCTTAAGGGGAAAAGGGGAAAAGGGAAAATGGGGAAAAGGAAAAGCAAA
>Ga0208038_1000948_pt1 | contig 18066 bp, 27 predicted proteins | sample June2015DPH_16_1_FD_184714 | JGI IMG/M metagenome (GOLD analysis project Ga0208038, IMG submission 184714) | Peatland microbial communities from SPRUCE experiment site at the Marcell Experimental Forest, Minnesota, USA - June2015DPH_16_100... | ecosystem: Environmental > Terrestrial > Soil >...
AGAAGACAGAACCTGAGGGTCTCTGTCTGACCTTTCTAGGTCTATTCATCTAGAAAGAAATTCGAAAGAATTAAGAGAATACGATCGTAGATTCGTTAATTCTACATTTATTCATTGAAACTGCCCCATGAAGGGGGCAGTCTTCTGACAAGGATAAATAATGTGATGCTGTTATTCACACATGATAGGAATGATAGTTGGAATATAAAATATTTAAGAAAACACGAGTCAAATAATCAGGCTTTAATAATTGAAGAGAGTTGACAAGAAAATTTAGTACTTATATTTTCTTTTTTGGTGATACTATGGAAGAAAAGATACATAAAGAACAAATAAAAACGGAACTTGTAACCATAGTCAGAAGTAGATGTCCATTTATGCGTGGTCTTTACAATGATAACTTTGAGTTTGATAAAAGATGCAGAGAATGTGAATTTCTTGTTACAGATACAATCGAACTATTACCAACTCTACGTATGAAAACGTATGACACAAGATTAACAGTAAAAAACTATTGCGTCTGGAAGGAGTATGAAACTGAGCTAATTAAGAAATACTCAGAATCAGACGACGATGAATTATATGGTGAGATTCCAAGTGATATTTATTACAAAATAATTAATTGTTATAGATGTGGAGAAAATGTTATGCATACTTCTGGTATGAGTTGTTTTGAGCCTGGAGATATTTTAGAGTGTAAATCTTGCAAGTTGAAACATAGATATATTGGATACAAAGATTCGGGAAAACCATTTACGTTAGGAAAGTACATATTTGCGATACCAATTGGTGTTGTGGGGAAACAGATGGAGGTTTCGAACAATGAGTAAAAATTGGGAAACTTTCTTTATTTTCAAAAATCGTAGGGTTATTTAGAACTGTTTAGAACAGTTTCCCAGATGTGTGTGCAGTATAATGTTTATAAGCACCCAGGATGCAGTTCTATGCATTCTTGCTACATCGTAATGCATTCGGAAGTTTAATAAGCACTGTTTTTACTTAGCATATTCAGGGCAATAATGAGCAGATTACGAAAGAAGAACAATGCAACGATTAGTCATGTCTCTCTTAGAGACTGAAGTTGGAATCAAAATTATTACCATGTAAATAAATAGATATTAGAAATGAACATGTATGAAAAAAGGAATGTATATGAAAAAAGATATAAGAATGAAAAAATATATTTGCATGCTGGCATTATCGATATTGCTAATGTCAGGCGTTTGTAGCGCATCCAGTGTAGATGTTGGGAAGACAATTTTTGATGAAAAATGTAGGTTTTGCCATGGAGGAAACCCTCCGTCAGTCGCTTCTGATGCACAGAGTATTTCAGCACTATCTGAGGATGCAAAGGTAAGAGAAGAATCAATTAGCTATATTGTTAGAAATGGAACAAAAGATGGTATGCCGTCTTTTAGTAAGGACAATATAAGCGATGTTGATATTGAATATTTGGTGGCATATCTCAAGAGTGTTCCTAACTCTTTTGATCCTATGGAAACTGCTACAACCTGGTAAGGTGTCCGCCCCCCTTCAGTAGCAGGCAAGCCTGCTGTCGCTCTCAGCTAAAGCTGATCGCTGGGGGCGGTTAACAGACTGACATCAGACCAACATCAATTGTTGTGAGTTCTTGTATAGTCGCAATATATCTGTATGTTTCTTTGCTTATCGCAGTTGTTCTGTTATAGCAAATTATATATGGTATAGTATTGTAGTAAGTATATGACATTGTGCGATAACTTGCGATACAAATTAGATTAAAAAGATAAAATATATTGATAATGTATAAAAGACAATTCAGGAGGTGAGTAAATATGGCAATGAATCTTCTTAGTTCTGAAGATGTTACTGTTGGAAGAAAAGGAGGAAAAGGAAGTAAAGGAAAAAGAGATAAGGGAAAGGAGACTCTAACCAAGAAAAGTAAGAAGAAAAAAGAAGATCTAATAGAAAAATTAGAGTTGAAAGGAAAGAAAACGATAGAAATCAGAAAATCTATTAGAATTCCAGTTCATCATGATGTTACAAAGAATAAAATGGATAAGTTGAATAAGTTGACAGGTCGAATAACTTATGGTATTAGATTAATAGGAGAATTGGTTAGAGATGTATATGCCGACACATTTGCAAATGCAAAAAACAGCAAAATGCTGTCAGATGACAACGATATAGATAATGTGTTAAAGTTGGAGGTCATAGAAAATATTGTCAATAATAGTAATATAATAGAGAAAACTGGATTGAATACTAATTTCATTCAACAATGTATCAATAAGGTTATTTTTTCATATAAATCACATAGAAAATTACATAAAGAGTGGGAAGGGAAGGTTGAAAGAGCTGAGGAAAGACTTGAAAGTGCAAGAAACGATAAAGAATTAGAAAAGGCCGATAAATGGTTGGGGAAATTAAGAAAGAGAGAACCTTCAAAACCTGATTTTAGAGAGAAGACTTCATGCAGATTTACTCATAATATAGGAACTGTAGAAAAAAGTAAAGATAAAGGCAAATTTTCATTATGGATACATATTTCTACATTAGAATTAGGAAAAACTATAGATATACCGCTGAATCCATCGGTATATCATCTGAATGAATTGAAAGATGTTGTAGTTGATGATTTTGAGATTATAAAAGGAGGCGACAGTAGAAAGAAAAAGAACAAAGGTAAGTATTATATTCATGTATCGATTACGAAAATAGTAGAAGAAAAAGAAATAAATTCCGTCGGTGGAGTAGATCAGGGCTTGAATAAGTCCATAGCAGCCGTGCTGATACCGTTAGACAACAGATTGGATAATAGTAGATTAGATATAAATGGAGATGGGATCTATCCGCGTGAGGAGCAATTAACTGATTCGGCAAAAGTAGAGCTTCTTGAAAAATATGATGATATAGTAGCATCACTTCAGGAAGCTAAGAAATGGGAAAAGCTCAGATCGTTGAGAGGGAAGAGGGAAAATGTCTCTACATACCATGATTGGTGTCTGGCTAAAAAGGTAGTTGAATTTACTAAAGGTTCTTATTTAGCGATAGGAAATAGTAAGTTCAGACAGGGAATGTTTAGAGGAAATCAGATGCCTACTCTTAGAAAGAGAATAGGTAAATGGACATATGGTAGACAGAGAAAGATGATAGCTTTCAAGAGAGCTGAGATGGGATATCGTACTAAACTAATAGATGAATACGGTACCTCAAGAGAATGTTGTCAATGCGGCAGCAAGTTGACTACAAGAAAGTATGAAGAAGGATTTTCATATATTCTTTGTCATTCTTGTGAGATTAAGAAAGATGCCGATCTAAATGCTAGTAATGTAATTGCGACTCGATGCAGAGATGACATGCTGAAAGCTGGGATGATCAGGATGAAAAATTCTGTAAGCCAGCAAGACGGAAGCCCCCGCCTTCAAATCTGCGACAAGTCGCAGTTCGCTCTCAGCTAAAGCTGATCGCTGGCGGGGGAGAGTTCACAAGGTCCAGAAACAACATCAGTAAAAACAATCCAAAATGGGAAGTCAGTGGCAACACCTAAAACGCCTGGTTTTGGGATCATTTTCTGTGGAATGATCGTTCTAACTGTTTATGTGATAAGAAGAGATTACAAAAAAAGATAAATATTGTCAAGCAGAAAACTGCTTGTTTGGAACAAAATAAAGGAGAAAAACAATGTCGAATATAATATCTGGAAAGGAAGTAGAAGCTCCAAATGAGGTAAAGAAAATTTTGGAGACTGATGAGAATGTATTGTATGGTTTTCAGCAAGCGGGCATAGGAGGAAAATTTGCAGGTCTTGAGTCCATTTTTGTGACAAATAGAAGATTTATTAAGGTGAAGCCAAATACATTAGGATTAAGATCAGATATTGAGGACTATCTATACAGAGATATGGCCAACATAAATCTTGATAGTGGGATATTTAGGTCGAGTATAAACATTGTAATGAGATTTAACTCTGAACCAGTGAGAATAGAAAACATACCAAAGGATGGAGCAAACAAAATTTTCAAAACGATACAGGAAGGAATTAGAGGGACGTTGGAAAGCGGCGACGCATCTTTAGTGTCCCCTTCTCCATCAAAAATAGATATTATGGAACAAATCAAAAAGTTGAAAGAGTTAAAAGATAGTGGAACATTAACAGAAGAAGAATTTGAGAATACGAAAAAAGGTCTATTGTCAAAAATATAGACAGGTATCTATAGATAGATAACAGTTGTGAAAAGCGGTAAAAAACAATGAAGTTTCAAAATATAAGCAAAGAATCAAAAGCAGTGCTGTCTATATCTTTCAAGCATTTGCTAGATATTGGCGTAACAAAAAAAGTTGGTATGTATGAAAGCAAAAATTGAATTTTTACTCGGATTGGTTGTTATATGTGTGGCATTATACAATTGGAAAGATGGCTATACTAAGCAGTTGGTACCAGCGTTGATTGCGGTAATTTTCTTTTGGGGATTGTGTATAAGAGAAAATGTAAAAAGAGATGAGTAAAACACGATTCAAACAGATTATTTTGGATATGTCAATCCAGAATGTCTGAAAACCATTGCCTTAAAATTTAAGCCTCTTAGAGAACACAAGTTCTAAAGATGATATTGAGACTGTCAAAGACGTTTGAGTCCATATTGCGTTACTCCTGATGAGTTGACAAAGTGTTACAGAATTATGAGTGGAAAAGAACGAATAAAGAAAACATGCGATGGATGTCGAGCGTTGGAATATGGACTTATCCGTAATTATTGTTGGGAGTGTAGCTTGGGTTATGATATAGATTTGCTGAAAGGAGTACCAAAGGGAGTATGCCCAAAGCCAAGAACAACGGCAGAGTTAGTCAGACTTGGTGGGCGTAATTTAGGAAAAAAGTTGTTATAAATGACTTTATATTTTTGAGGTTTGAAATCGATGAAACATTTAAACATAGAAATCAAGGCAAGATGTTCCGATCAGAATAAAATCAGATATATACTTAGTTCCAATAATGCAGATTTTAAAGGTGTTGATTACCAGACAGACACATATTTTAGAGTAAATTCCGGAAGACTAAAACTGAGAGAAGGAAACATTGAGAATAAATTGATTTTTTATGACAGAGAAAATGTAACTGGTCCAAAGAGATCAAATACGATTTTGCTAGATTATGACTCAGGATCTTCATTGAAAGAGATTCTTCTGAAATCTTTGGGACAATTAGTCATAGTTGATAAGAGAAGGGAGATATTTTTTATAGACAATGTTAAATTCCATTTGGATAGTATAAAAGATCTTGGAACGTTTGTAGAAATAGAGGCAATTGATGAAAACGGCGATATAGGAAAAGAAAAACTATTAAAACAGTGCAACCACTTTTTAGAGCTTTTTGGAATTGAAGAAAAAGATCTTGTAGCAGATTCGTATAGTGACTTGTTGTTAAGAAAGATGATGGAGAGAATATGAAATATGAAGAAGAAAACACGAAAAACGATGGAGAGAACGCAAAAATTTTAGAGGCGCGAGGAAAAATTAAAAATATAGATGATGCTAGAAACACTGCGAAAAAAATCGGTGGAATATTCAAAGGATATTATTCTGCAACAGATATTATTTTTAAAACCAACAAAACAGATTCTGAAGAAGGAGTAATATATCTGAGAATATTCAAAATAAATAGTAGGCAAACAAAGAATTATGTTTTTACCCACAAAATAGCAGAATGGTCTGATAATATCAAGACAGACAAAATTATCATCAAGAGTACGTTCAATACAATGGAAGAAACTTTTGATTTTATGACGGAACATTATGGGGACGAGCTTAAAAAGGATTATGAATATTCGAGAGAAGGTTGGGAATATAGTTTGGGCAAAAATGGAATATTTATCGAGCGTATAGATACATTGGGACCATCTCTAGAAATAGAAGCAGAAAACAAAAATGATCTAGAAAACTTATTTAGGCTTTTTGAAGTTAGCGAACGTTTTTCTGAATCAACTCCAGAAATAATGAAAAAATTGCTCGGAAAGTATATGACAAATACTGTGTCATAAGTATCTTCAAAGCTCATCTTTTATATCGTAGCAGTTCTAAACATAAAAATATATATACTTTAGCGTCGTATATACTATATAGGCACATAGAAAGTCGGAAATGACGAAACAAAGAAATTGATAAAGGTGAAAATATATGATGGGAGATATTGATGCATACAAGAGATTGTATCCTGGAGACTTCAGAGAACTAGGACTTATGGATATAGTTCACGTTTTGATAGCGTTATTGATATTTTTCGTTATTTATTTATATGTCAGATTTGCAGAAAATAGAGTGACTTCATTTGTCAATTTTAGATTAATTCCTTTTATTAGATACAAAATGAGGCTTAATAGAGCAATTAATTTTGTTGACCATATGTTAAAGATAGAAATATTTTCTGTTACTAAAAACAGATAAATAGACAATATAAGCGATAATAGCCTTGAAATTTAGATAGTTTTCTCTGGAGAAAAACATATGTCTAAAACATGCAACCTGAAACAATGTGTCCATTATAAAGATACTATTACCATTAAATGGGGAGAGTTTTCTTTTGTTGACGAAGATTTGAACCGGCCTGTATCACAATGGAAAAAGGAATGTCAAGAATGCTATCATTCAAATTACGGCCTAGGGTACGGCTCAAGGTGCAATTTTGCAACGATTCATGAAATGATAGGAAGAACTACGCTTTCTGGTGCATCTGACAATGAAATACTCGAAGAAGCAAAGAAAAGAGGACTTTTCTAAATCTCCAAAATGAAGATTGGACGGTGTAGTCTGTAAAAAAATTAATTGATGTAAGATATATATACGGATATACTGGAAAATGTTCAGATTGTGGAATAGAATACTATCTTCGTGTAATCGAAATTGAAATTTTTTAAATAATGAGAATAGTGTATACATTATGAAATTACCATTTAGAGATGTTCAATTTGTCTATAACAAGAAATGCAATTTAGCGAATAGGGCGGATTACTGCACCGTTCCAAATAACGCAACAAAGACGGCTCCGTTTCACAAGATCCAAGAGGCTTGCCAGATATTTAAGAGACATGATTTGCAAGTAAAGATTCTTGGAGGTAACCCTTCTGATGAAAATGATTTTGAGTGTTTAGTAAAATGGATGAATTTTTTGGATTTGGATTATGCAATAACCGACAATGCGATCAGCTATCAGAAATTAATAGATTGCGAAGTTAGGGGCGTAATGTTCTCATTAGATACCCTTGGAAATTCTGATATAGGCGGATGTTCTATTATAAAATCTAGAAAAGCAAAGGAGATAATACCACTAGTAAAAGATTCATTTGATTACATTGGCGCAAATGTTATAATTAATTCTTTGAATATAGAAGAGGTTCCAAAAATAATAGAGTTTCTGACAGAAAATAATGCTGTTGCAAACTTATGTCCATTGATAGTGGGGAAAAATGACAGTTTTATCTACAGGGCAAGTAGTAATCCTTATTCACTTGACATATTGAATAATTATCAAGATAAAATCCAGGAACTTTCTGACAGACTTATAGATATGAAATCTTCTGGGTATAAAATAGGAGTTCCAGAAGAATATCTCGAGATGTTGCCAAATGTAATAATGATGAATTGTTATAATTGGAACTGTTCAGATATTGAGACTATACCGCTTTTAAGAGTAAATACAGATTTATCACTTATGATATGTTCAGATTTAGTTGGGTGTATGTCAAAATATTCTGTTTTTGATATAGAAAGCAAATTTGATGAAATTAATACGTCATGGGTAAACGATGCTCAAAAGACAAAATGTTGTGAGAACAACGGATGTTATTGGAGCAACATTGTCATTGCAGATATTTACAACAGAAAAGGATTGGGAACGCTTGAGGCGACAAGGAGGAATTTGTGAACTTGAAAGAAATGTTAATAAAGGAAGGAATAATAAAAATAAGAGAAAAGAATGAAGAACCTTTTATTATCAATGAACTTGGAACTAAAAGTAGACTGTTTATTGATATAAAAGAAGCCAGTTTAAATCCTAACATTCTAAACGAAATTAGACGAAAAATATATAACTATAATGAATATACGTACAATTATGGCGCGAATGTATTCAACTATTATGGATATGCATATGATCATTATTTCCATAATTATGATAGAATAGCATCTGTTGCTATTGGTGGAATTCCTATTGCTACAATGTTGTCTATCAGTTTAGGTATACCACAGATAATTATTCGTTCAAGTAAGCACAGCAGAGGAACAGGGTCACAAATAATAGGTGATTGCGAAGGAAAAAATTGTATTCTCATTGAAGATGTTTCAGTATCGGGACAATCAATTATCAACGCTGTAAAAGTTATCAGAAGTGCTGGAGGGACATGTGACAGTTGTATAGTGATCGTTGATAGACAAGAAGGAGCAGAAGAAAACTGTTTAGATAATAATATTAAACTGCTTCCTCTGTTGAAAAAATCTGATTTTGGAATCAATTTAAAAGATGATTAATCAAAGAGGAGATGTATCAATGACTAAATATGTTAATCAGCGCAACGCAGATATCGATTATGACAACTATATTAAAAATCTGGACAGAGCGTTTTCCATTATACCTAAAGTTCAGGATACAGGTGAGCGTTTTGTTGTACCAGAACCTAAGCTTTTTACAGAAGGCAAAACTACGGTATTTGAAAATTTTGCTACAATATCAGATAAATTGAATCGTGAATCTGGACACGTATTAAAGTTTCTTCTCAGAGAACTTGGAACAGCCGGAAAAATGGAAGGAAATAGAGCGGTTTTCAATGGTAGATTTGGTATAGGCGTCGTTTCGGCAATTATTGACGGGTATGTACAGGAATATATACTATGTTCAGAATGCGGACGCCCTGACACACATCTAATTAAAGAAGATAGAATTTTGACATTGAATTGTGACGCATGTGGCGCACATAGACCTGTCGCAAAGAGGATGGCAGGGATGATTGCAAAAGAAGAAGTGCTGAAAGAAGGAGAAACTTACGATGTGATAATAGCCGCTGTTGGAAGAAAGGGAGATGGAATCGCCAAAAAAGATAAATATACTATATATGTTCCAGGAGTTATTAAAGGGGATTCGGTTAAGATTAAGATAAAGAAGATTACTGGTAGTATTGCTTTTTCTGAGCTTATTGAAAAGAAAACTTCTTCCCAGAAGAAGAGTGTTTAGGCAACAGCATAAGATTATTAACAAATAGATATTTATTAACAAATAGACTTTACGACTATCGCAAAATAAGTAGTCTTAAATAGGTTTAAATGAAGAATGAGGAATGTATGAAAATAAATATAAATAAATCAGAGAGCGTAGATATGGACTGGGTATCTGTAGAACCAGACAACAAAGGCAAAATAAACGAACAGGCTACAAAAATATTGTCAGATAGTTCTATCACATGTACAGTATTATTTGCTGTCAAAGAAAATAAAGATGGATCGAAATCTCCAATATTTCTCGTAAGCGCCAATTTCAGAGACCCACAATTTTTCATAGATGACTTCATGAAACTATTGGGAGAACATGCAAAATTCAACCAGATTAAGAGAAATTGAAAATGTGAGAAATTAAAAACATGACAATAGAAGGAGCAACGGTAATTAAAACTGGGTATAGTCGAGGCAGCGGTTATGACAAGATATATCTTAGAAAATTAGACGGAAAAGTGGTAGTATTAGAAGTAGAAAATACTTCAGATGACGACACATGTATAGGTATTAGTGACATGGTAGATACACTAAAAGAAAAAATTAAAGGGTGCGAAGAAGAGATTAAAGGATACGAAAAAAGAATAAAAGAAATAGAAAATTGGTAATAAAGTAATGGAAGAAATTTATAAGGATATAAAGATATCCTATAATGAATCTTGGTCATGTTTTGAGTTTGATATGGACACAGATTAGATATGAACAGTCCAATAAGAAAAAGATGTCCAAGATGTAAGGGAACGGATATTTACAAAAGAAGAACGTTGAAGAACATGATATCAAGAAGTAGATACACGCGTATTGTCAGATCTATACCGTCTAATCTATACCATTGTTACAAGTGTGGACACGAGTTTGATATTCCTTTTGTCGGGCCTAAAAAATGAAATATGACAAAGAAGATGAACATATATGCCCGCCAAACATCTGAAAACAATGGTTCAAGAACCAAAAGGAAAATATACAACGCCAATACCATCTGGGCTGGCCAAATTGATAGGACTTCAGAAAGGAGACAAGCTTGTATGGAATCTTGGTGAAAATAAAGAAGACTCAAAAAATTTAAGGTTTAGAATAAAAATAGTAAAAGGGAGAATCACTGTATGAGAAAAACGTTTTGTACCGTATGTAAGAATTGTTGGCATTTGATTGGGATATACCATGTCCAAAAGAGTCAGACATAGATCATAAAAAAGAGGGATAATGATGGAATTAACAAAATCGTCAAAAGACATTATAGATCAAGAGTACGAAAAAATAGAATTGATAGTGAAACGTGTAAGAGATAAAGGATATCGTTATGAAGACCCAGTTAAAGTAGCATTAGCTATATACTCTAAAAGATATGAAGATATACATATAATCTATGATGAAGAAGAATAGTTTCAAACATAGACAAATGAAAGAGATAACATTATGATCAATGATGAAAAAATAATAGATATAGACCAAGGAAAGAATATAGATGTAAATATAAGCTACGTAAGACAGAGTATCATAAAGTTGGCTTGCGACATGGAAGATACAATACTAAATGATAAAGATCTCTGTTTGGACAAGTCTTCTTCCATGGAAAAAATAAAAGAAGAATTTATTCGGCAGATGTTAGAAGCAGACGATTTTATTCATCTCCCAGCTAACGACTTATTCCTGGATCAATGTTTATTATTTTTAGCGGTAAGATTAGTAGAGCTGAGAAGCCAGATATGGGACTTTAGAACTTTATCTCCTTGTATATTTATGAGAAAAGATAGAAAATGTAGATGTTTTGCAGGTGATTGTAAATATGAAGGAGTTCCTCCAAAAGAGGAATATAAGATTATATGCGATATTTATGAAAAAGAGATGGGAAGATTTAATAAGATAGATGAGTCAATATCTAAACACGATCTGTATTTGAAATGATAACATTGTAGGTTATACTTATGAGTAAGGAAAGTATGATAGGAAAGTGGAAAGTATTTCTTATGGTATGGTGAAACATGTTCAAAAAAGTATTGATAGCAAATCGAGGCGAAATAGCGATTCGCGTGATGAGAGCATGTAGAGAACTCGATATAAAGACGGTGGCGGTCTTTTCAGATGTCGACAAACATGCGCTTTTTGCGAGATATGCAGATGAGGCTCATATGATAGGTCCAGCACCTGCAAATCAGAGCTATCTTAATATGGACAAAATATTCGAGGTGGCACATAAAACAGGTGCAGAGGCGATTCATCCAGGCTACGGCTTTCTTTCTGAGAGTGAGGTTTTTGCAGATAGATGCAAGAAAGAAGGAGTAATTTTTATAGGACCTTCAGGTCAAACTATCAAAAGTGTTGGGAATAAAATTGCTGCAAAAAAGACTATGAGAAAGGCTGGAATTCCTGTCATACCTGGAAGCGAGAATGGTATAGTTGACCTTGATGAAGCAGTTTACATTGCAGAGAACATTGGATATCCTGTTATTGTAAAAGCCTCAGCAGGTGGGGGAGGGATAGGTATGAAAGTGGTCAGAAAGACAGAAGATCTATTGGAAACCATTGAATCTACGCGAAGAGTTGCTAAATCATGTTTCGGAGATGCAACGGTTTTTATAGAAAAATACCTGGAAGAGCCACGTCATATCGAATTTCAGATACTTGCGGATTCCTATGGAAATATAATCCACGTGGGAGACCGTGAATGTTCTATTCAGAGAAGACATCAGAAGTTAATAGAAGAGTCGCCATCTCCTATTATGACTCAAGAGTTGAGAGAAAGAATGGGTAATGACGCAGTGAAAGCGGCTGTTGTAACAAGTTATACCAATGCAGGAACAGTCGAATTCCTTTATTCGAAAGGCAATTATTATTTCCTTGAAATGAATACTAGGCTTCAGGTCGAACATCCGATAACGGAGATTGTAACAGGAGTAGACCTAGCAAAGGAGCAATTAAGAATCGCATCCGGCGAGGAACTGGCATACAAACAGTCAGATATCCAACAAGTAGGCTGGGCTATTGAATGTCGACTAAACGCTGAGGACCCTCTTAATAACTTTACACCTTCTCCTGGAAAATTGAGAAGATACCGTTCCTCAGGCGGTCCAGGTATTCGTGTGGATAGTGGAGTACATACGGGATATGTGATCACGCCATATTACGACTCGTTAATCTCAAAACTCACGGTATGGGGAAGGGACAGAAATGAAGCCATAACCAGAATGAAGAGAGCTTTATATGAGTACATCATTATTGGTGTAACCACTAATATTCCATTTCATAAAGCTATCATGAATAACGAATATTTCAAGAGAGGGGAATTGAGTACGCATTTTATCGAAGACCACAATATAATAAAGGAAGTGGAAAATATCATCAATGCTGAAAAAGAGAAGGGCGCAACACTTGCTTCTGCTCTAGGCGCAGATGACAGGAAAGTTGTGGCAATAACAACAGCTGTTGATATGTATATAAGACAAGGAATGCGAGACGAATAAATAGTATGAAAGCAAGGATATCATAAAAACTGAAAAGATACAGAGAAAAAATGTTATGAAAAAATATAAGATTAATTGGCGGTTTGTAATACTGCTTGAGTTGATATCATCCATCCTTCTATTTGAAGGAAAGCCAATTAACGCGATTATATCACTAATCACGGTGTGGATATTAGTAGCGTTAATCTGGTACATGTCAAATAAAGGTTACATGTCATACTTACAATAATGAATGAGGATCGCAAATGAAAATTCTTATCAGTTCAGAAATAAGTTGTGATGATAATTGTCATCCTGTTTACCATGATGAGAACATAGATAGTAACCTAGATATTTGGCCTTCGGATATGACGATAATACGTATATCTTTCGAAAATGAAATACTGCGCATAGACTTAAAAGAAGATTTTATCGTCGAGTGTATCAAATTGGATAAAGGTAATATGTATAGCATAAAAAGAAAAGAACATACTGTATCAAGAAGAGTTGGAAAGAATGCGCTGAACAGATGTTTCAATTGTGATAAAACTGATGAATGCAAATATTTAGTTGGAGACAGTACGTTAATTAGACACCTGTTCTGAGGATAGTAGCTAAATGGATAAAGTTTATTTATTGAAAAAAAGAGAGTATTTAGAAAACCGCATAATATGCGCCTTTGATGATAAAGAATATGCTAACAAAATCGCCAAAAGATACGATGCTATTGTAGAGTCTTGGGAAGTTATAAGTAAACTAAATGGCGAAGATGATACTTTTTTCTTTGTGAGATTAGATAAAGAAGGAAACATTAAAGAATTACGTGAAGTAAAAAGTGTATATGAGATGTATACAGGATTTGATACCTGCAATAATTTTTACACTTTCGTATTGGCTAAAGATAAAGATCGTGCAGTTGAGATAGCAAACGAAAAGAGAATGCACATGATATCAGAAGGTAAATGACCAAAAGAGTTAGAAGACTGAGGAGAATGATAGGAGAAGGGTCACTAGACCAAGAGAAGAACATAAGCATACTGTTTGATGAGAAGTGTGCATGCTGTAAACATTTATGTGTAAATGATTGTGACTTATTGGTACAACCTTGGGAATGTAATTCAGAAGTTATAAAAGAGTTGGAAGAAAGAATAGATGAAGAACGAAAAGAACGTCTAAGTGAAATAAAGAAGTACGGAATTTACAGAAAAGATACAGTAGATGATTTTTGAACATATAAAATGATGAAAGAAAGACTCGTCAGAATAATGGATAGAAACAGATTGACCATACCGAAAGAAGCGTTTGAGGATCTGAAGTTGACCAGTGGGGATTATGTTCTTGTAAGATGGTATGCCGATAAAAAACTGATAGAAATAATTCCTGTAGATATTAAGTCTAAAAATAACGGAAACTGAGATCATGGATAAATCTATTATTGGAACGTCTAAGGTTACACGAAATTGGCAAATATTTTGATAAAACTATGAACTATATCGGATTTATATCCGCGTTGATTGCGTCAGTTGTATGGGGTTTGGTATATAATATTGACCAAAAAATACTTTTGAAATCGTCTCCTATAACAATGTTTTTTGTCGGTTCGATCATAAATATAATAATCCTGGTGCCACTATTCTTTATATCAAAAGAAAGTGCGAAAGATATAATTTCAATAGATAGAAACCAGTTTTGCCTGTTGTTCGTGTCTCAGGCATTGGTAATAGTAGCAGGGCTTGCGATACTCTATGCGATAAAATACCTCGGTGCCCCAATCGCATCAGTTTTTGAGATAAGTTATCCATTGTTTGTCGCCGCTTTTTATTTTTCATTTTTTGGAGGAACTCTCAATAAGAATTTTTGGATTGGATCAACTCTAATATTTATCGGAGGGTTAATTGTTGCAAATAATAGTTAAATCAGAAAATATAATAACGACAGTTTGAATAAAGGAAGATTGAGATAGCAGAACAGAAGACTTAAAGAGTGCATCTAACTGTCATTAAGCGCAATCTTTGTGTGGTATCTAAAGTAGAACGTTACGAATAGTTGCAATAGATCTTTGGAAGAATAAGACGACAATACGCTTTTATACTACATAAGGCTATTTCATAATGATATTTATATATAATTATTATAATAGATTTTTATATATAAACAGAAATAGGTATAATTAAGAGGTGACATTATGAAAGATTTGAAAGATAAAAGACATACTTATGGAATTATAGGTTTCCATACAACAACTAAAGAAAATATGAAAAATGTATTGAGAGAAGATTTGAATACATTAGAAACTGGTCAAGAGATTGATAAATTGAAAAATGACGCTAGAAGACAATGAAGAGGCTGAGATACGATTATGAGCGAAATTAATTTTGTAGAAAAGATTGGAGACACCAATTATATAGAAGTGGACAGCGTTACATATGGCATACAGGATGTTAGTAATAGATTCAAGAAAGCATTTGAAGAAGCAAAAATCTTAACCAAGGAGAATAAATTGAAAGAGTTCAGAAAGATTATACCTTCATATGAAGTGTTCAAAAATCTTATAAAAGAAAAAAATGGATATATTTTGATAGAAGAAATGTTTGATGTTGACATAGCAGACATTATTGAGCAAAATACAGATAATTGTCTTTATCTAGAAAGAATAGCCATAGAACCAAAGTATTGGCATGCAGGTATTGGTAAAATAATTTATTCATATATAGAAAGCATGGCTAAAGAATATGGTTATAAATGTGTTACTGTAGGAGCGGTTGGTACATGGCAAATTATAAATTTCTATATAAGGCAAGGATTCATTCCCACTCAAGAATTGGATGCTAAATATATAGTTCCTTTGCTAACACAGTTAAATGATCATAATCTTGCGATAACTGATGAAGATGGAGAAAGATATATAATGCCAATGGAAAAGTCGATAATTTAACCGGTAAAAAATCGTTGGAGGACATATTATGTCTTTTGTAACAGACACAAAATAAGCAGATTTAAGTAGTAATTCATAGAACCATGTACAATCACACATAATTGAGGGAATTAATATGGTCATCTCATTAATCCAGAAAAAGGAAGTATTTGCTTCTCCATCTATTAAAGAAATCAAGGAGAGAGTCAAAAATCAGAAATATAAAACATATTCTTTAAAACATAATCTGACAAAAGACAAATATCCAGGAGTAATATTGAATAGATTTTTCTGGAAATACTATGAGATTTTAAATAAGATTATTCAAGATATATACAATTCAATAACATGGAAAGAGTGGGAGATTAAAAGAAAGGATAACAAGAAAACGAAATGTAAAATGAGTATAACAAGACTTTGATAGTTTGAGGTATGTCATGATAAAGTGTAACAAAATAACAAAAGAGATAATCAAGACAATGATAGATAAGCTATAATTAGATTTGTGATATGTCTCAGTACCGAATGTCATCAGGTAATGGCTATGTAGATTTCTCCATACTGGATGGTGAGATATGTGCCCATACGTGGCACTGTCCTGGAGAAGGACGAAAATTTTTGAGGAAGTTGGAAATGTATGCAGAGGGCCTAAAGTTAAAATTAACCATACCAACAGTGTTAAGTCCAAAACTTCGAAAGATTTTGGCGGACAATGGGTACTCAATAAAATACGTTCCATATATGAATGATGTATACGAATTGTGGGAAAAATAATGACCAAGTGACATAATAACAATTAAAGAGAATGAAGCATGGAAAGATTAGTTAATGAATCAAAACTTATCTATGAAGAAGATACTATAGTCGAAATGAAATTGGGAAAAGGATATGAAGTTGAAATCTATTCAGAAGAAACAGGTGACGCTGTTTGCAAATTTACGTCTGAACTAGAAAGTATTACCATAGACGATGACTGGATAAATAAAGAAGATTATCCTGATGGATTTATTACAGAGCTAGTTTTCAAAAATGGGGTAACAATATACGAACCTCAATATGATCATAATGCTGTAAACATATGTGAAAGTGGGGAATAAAATAATAACTAAAAAAGGAGAAAATAAAACATGACAAATATATGTGACAGATAAGAATTGGAATGGTTTGCAGAAGCAGATTTTAGTATGTACGAAGGTAAATACATTGCGACAGTTGGAAAAAAGGTAGTCTCATTTGGAGATAATCCAAAATTGGTACGGCAAGAAGCTAAGAGAAAATTTCCAGGAGTAAACCCTAGTATGTACAAAGTCCCAACAGAAGATTTTGTTTTGCTTTGAGGCAAGATATTATGGAATTATAGAAAAATGAGGTAATAAGTATGACATACAATTATAAAATAGGTTATCATTCTCATGAGGAATCAGGCTATGTAGAATTACAACATGAGAAAAAATTTAGTGATGAAGAATTGACAGAAATGATATCTGAATCTACAGTGGAAATAATTAAAAAAATGAAACAAGACGGCTATGTACATAGTTTCCAAGATATATTTAATTATGAAGACCATAGCATAATCAAATATTTAAGAGAAAAATATGGTTTTAAAGATATAGGATATGAGTTATCTTGGACAGTCTTTGGATGGGCTTCTATTTTTGACAAATCTGATTGGGAAGGAGACAGAGATAACCATTTGGAGAAAATTACAGATGCTGTAAATAAGGCTGGGTTCGCTAGGAATGACGACGACTATTTGAGAATGGATGATGAAATTGACAAAGAATGGAAAAAGAAATGTATAACGGAGGACTTGGAAAGATTGAGATTTTAGGTATTCACAAGCGAGGAAAATATAGGAAATGACATGAAAATAGGATGTATCGAGTTAGCAAACGTTGAAAGAATTCAAAAAGGAACTAATAGAAACAATAGAAAATTTTTCTATTTGAGTCTTATTTAAAACCGTGGTAATGAAAAATGCTCTTGTTGGACATAAGATACAATCCAAAAACAAAAAAGATTATAAAATGGATCAAAGAAAATCTTAAGAATATAATGAAAAATGGTATCCGACCAGGTGTAGGAAAAGGATGGTGCAAATTAGGAAATATGGCTTTAAGATTCTTTGACAAAGTACCAGGAGTTATAGAACTTCATTTCGAAGAGAAAAGTACTGCACTTGGTAGAATACCTGAAAAGGTTATATGTGCAACAGTAGATCCTAATTTTCTTTACGACATTACATCGATATGTAATCACCATAAATATGATGTGTACATTCTGTTATAGCAAATTATATATAATATAGTAATGTAGTAAGTATATGACATTGTGCGATAACTTGCGATACAAATTAGATTAAGAGAAAAACATATGAGATATCAATTAGATAGTAGTTCACACTCGGTATATTCATTGAATTATCATCTAATATTCTGTGTCAAATATAGAAGAAAGGTTTTGGTAGAGAAA
>Ga0208038_1000949_pt1 | contig 18030 bp, 16 predicted proteins | sample June2015DPH_16_1_FD_184714 | JGI IMG/M metagenome (GOLD analysis project Ga0208038, IMG submission 184714) | Peatland microbial communities from SPRUCE experiment site at the Marcell Experimental Forest, Minnesota, USA - June2015DPH_16_100... | ecosystem: Environmental > Terrestrial > Soil >...
ATTTTAAGAAAAAATATTCTATCTTTCTGTAACTTTTAGATGTGTATTTTTTTTTACGCACAAGTTTACTTATGCAGAAATCGCGTAATGGTTTTTTCAGGAGATTTAAAAATAAATGAGAAATATACTGAGAAATATACTGAAGAATCGTTTGGCTCTAAGTACAGTCATTACAACGCTGATTATTCTAGTAGTTGCAGTGCTTCTTGCAGGTGTCGTAACTTACTTTGCTATTAACGTCGTTAGCACTAGGGTTCAACAGGAAAGCCTTCAGGTTTCAAACGTACACGTCTGGGTTGACGGAACTGGTACAGCTGAAGCTGCGCTTATGATAACGAATACTGGAGGTCGCGACGTCGTCATCAACCAGATCCAAGTGCGTGGACAATCAAGCGATTTAACCACTAACGTGTACTACGCTACATTTGCAACAGCCACAGGCGATGCAATACCCAACTCCTTAGGACCAGTTGCCACTACTTCCTTTGCAACTACTGATCCTTTTGGAACAGGCAGCAATTACTTAGCGAATCCCAGCGTTGATAACTTAGTGTTATCTTCCGGCGGCACTATGATCGTATACATAACTAGTCCTGACAGTGTCACCATCAACGACATAGGCTTAACCATTGGGTTAACAGTCTTCACGGCACAAGCGATGTACTACCAAGAGACAAACGTTCAAGCAACAACCACAGCCCTTTAGGTACTTAAAATTAAGTAACCTAAAAGTATCTAATCCCCCTCCCCCTTCTTCTTTTTATTTAAAAATTTATTGTTGTTTTAGGCAATGAATTATTTTGGATTTCCAAGTTTCCGAGGGTATTTTTGAAATAATATGTGTATTGTTCATACACACAAATGGCTTAATTCATTCTTGGCGCTTTTCTATAGTAAATGCACATTTACGAGAGGATGTAATTGGCGGTAATCTTGCTTAGTCGACTCTTCAGAAGGTTTGTTCGATCTAAAGGTGCATTGGCATTACCGGTTACATTCCTTATACTGCTCGTGTCAACGCTAGGCATCATAACAGTTACCTATTACTTTGCAGTTGAAAACATCAACACGCAAAGCGAAGCTCTCAAGGTTTCCACAGCCCAACAAGACTTCATATCTTTGGACAATGTTATTCTTTCAACTTTAGGGCAGCCTGGCTCCTCAAGCACGATTGTCTTGAGTGATTCAGGCGGATCAACAAACATTCAACGCAACATTCTAACCATCAGCGTCACTGACAATTCAAGCATTGAACAAACTATCTTTAACTCATCAGTAGGCCAAATCACCTATGAACTTCCATGTTCAGGCTCAATCGACACAGGACTTTACCTAGAAGGAGACAGCCAAACAATAACCAACCAAAGCGGCGCATCACCAAGTCAGCTTTGCATAACAGAAGGGCCTCAGGGGCCTGAGATCCAGTTGCAGTACCGTCCAACAGTAACATATGCGACTGCTGGATTGGAAAATGGTCAAAACGTCACCGACATTCGCATCTACATTGTCACCCTGAACTCTTCAGATCCAATGCCATTGTACGGCAAGCTTCCCCTACAAATCTCCTGCACAAGTACACAATTAACAACTGAAACTTACCCAGTTTCCTACCAACCTGAAAACTTAGCGATAACTTCGCAATTGAACGGCGCCAACGGAAGCGTTTCCCTTCCGATCCCTGAAGGCTCAATAATCTACATAGAAACCGTCATTTCTAACGTATCAATCGAGAGGTGGATCCAGTAAACAATGGTGACGATAATTCCAAGTTACGTGTACTCGATTTTTGCAGCCCTTATCGTTGGCGCAATCATAGTTTCCAGCTGCAGCCTTTCAATGGTGAACGTAAAAAATGAAGCTGAAAGCCAACAGTTAGCCAATATTGATGAATATGTAGCAGCACAAAGCCTAACTCTTATTACGCATGTAACCGAAGACGGCCAAAATGCTACTCAGTTTCTAGATCTTCCTTCACAAATCGGAAACCAAGAATACTCTATATGCATAGCAAACGACTCGTCCAGTGCATGGGTTGAATCTGGCTTTGGAGCAGCCGTCCAAAGTCAACCACAAATATACATACCGGCCGAAATTAACGCATCAGGGGCTTTCGTTAGTGGTTGGGGCAGAGCTTTTCTGCAATGTTACTACCAAAACCAAATTGTTACTTTAACATTAACTAGTGAGTGATTAAATTGAACTTCGGCAAAAAGAAACAAGAAATCCAAGAAAAAGAAAAAACCTCAGACGAGGAAATGATAGCCTACTTAGGCATTCAGGGCTATCAGGTGCCTGAAGGTTACACGCAAGTCGAAAGTTACCCCCTTAATCCCCCGTTTTCTTATGCTTGGATATTCCAAGACGACTCTGAAGGAAGCTTCTTCTACGTTGTTGATGAACTTCCCATGTCAAGAGAAGAAAGAGAATCCTACAAGCGCCTAAAGAACATTCTTGAATATGAGCTTAAAGCCCCAAGGATAGATGAAACGCTTGTTGCATCGTTCCATAGACAGCTTCCAGCCATAATAGAAGAGCACCTAAAAGCTCTTGAAGGAATCGACCAAGTGGGTCTAAAAAAAATCACTTACTACATTGAAAAAGACTTGATAGGTTACGGAAAAATCGAAGGGCTCATAAACGATCCGTTAATAGAAGATATAAGCTGTTTAGGCCTAAACAAGTCCGTTTTCATTTATCATAGAAAATACGCTAACGCGCGAACCAACATTATTTTTACTGATGAGGAAGAATTAGACGATTTCATGACACGAATAGTACACAGACAAGGCAAACACGTAAGCCTAGCTCACCCAATAGTAGACTTAACCCTTCCAGGAAAGCACAGACTTGCAATATCCTTCGGAAAAGAAACAACCCCAGCCGGAACAAGCTTCACTATAAGAAAGTTCAAAGAAGACCCATTAACCATCGTAGACTTAATAATCAACGAAACAATTGACGAGTCAATCGCAGCGTACCTTTGGATGCTAATGGAAAACAAAATGTCAGTCATGATTGTAGGCCCAACAGGTGCAGGAAAAACAACCGCCCTAAATGCTATTGCATGTCTGGTGCGACCAGAACTTAAAATGATTTCAGTTGAAGAAGTTCAAGAAATTAACTTGCCACAGGAAAACTGGGTGTCAACCGTTGCACGAACAGGATTCGGAGGAGACAGTGAAGGCGAAGTCACACTCTACGACTTAATAAAATCAGCCGTTAGGCACAGACCAGCATTAATCCTTGTAGGCGAAATCAGAGGCGAAGAAGCATACGTTCTCTTCCAAGCGCTAGCAACAGGACACGGCGGATTATGCACAATGCACGCTGACGACGTAGACACAGTCATTAAACGGCTAACACAGCCACCCATGAACATCCCACAAAACATATTGTCACTGATGAACTGCGTAATAGTTGTCAAGCAAGTCAAAACTTTAAGTCTCAACCCAATAGAACGAAAAATGTCTTCCAGAAAATTTGTAAGCGTCGCTGAAATCGATAACAACGGTGTCCCACATGAAGTGTTTAATTGGAACATGTCCTCAGACACTTTCCAACAAGACCTAGACAAAAGCTACTTACTATCCAAAATAGCCAAAAACCTCGATGCTCCCTTAAGCGTTGTTCAACAAGAGTTTGAACGAAGAAAACAAATTATGCTAAAAATGGTCGAGAAAAACCTTCGCGACTTCAGAAGCGTCCACAAAGCATTAAACAGTTCACTTATCCTCTCGGATTTAGCCGCTAAAGAACAGTCAAAGGTGCAATAACAAATGACTGCTTCTGGCGGTTTTATCGGCAAAATATTCGGTTCAATATCTAAGGCTACTAGTGAAGAAAAAGAGAAAACCGAGCAGGAACTGCCATTCGCAGTAATGATTTTCACGCTTATGGCTGCAAGCGGAATATCCCCCTACGACAGCTGGAAAAGAATGCGAAAGCTTGTCTTCCTTCCAGCATTTAAAAAAGAAGCGGACGAAGTCGTGCGCCAAGTTGAAGTTTTGGGCAAAGACCCTTTAAGTGTCATGCAGATGCGCGCAGAAACCACAGCTTCCAAGCTATATAGAAATTTTCTGGGCGGCTTTGTTTCTTCAATTAGAAGCGGCGGAAAAATAGTTGATTACATGAAAAGCCAGTTGAAAGCAATCTTTGAACTGCGATACATTAATCTGAACCGATCAATTGAGAAAATCGCCACTTTAGTTGAAGCCTACTCGGTCATGCTGATTGTTGTGTTATGCTCGTATATTCTTTTTGTTGTTTTATCATCATCAAACGTTATGTCGATACTAGTAAGCTCTTCAGTCTCCTCTTCGCCTATGCTGTCTTACTTGATAGCGTTTATCATTATGCCTGTGGGATCGTGCATCTTCATTTTGATGGCGCATAACCTGCAACGAAGCGCTTTCCCCGATCTGAAAGACCTCTACAAAAAAGCCTTATTCTTCATACCGCCTGTATTCGCCATAATAGCTCTCATCGCAATTGTTCCTCAACTATTACAAGCAGTAAGCCCCGTGGGGTTACCTGCAATCACCACCATAGGCTTAGTTGCTGCTTCACTGCCGATTGCATTCCAATATTGGAAGATCACAAGAATCAACTACAACGCAGAAGAATCACTTCCCAGCTTCATAAGAGACGTAACCGAATCACAAAAAACCGGGCTTTCACCAGAAAAAAGCATAATTCAAGCTACAAAACGCAAAGATTACGGACCCTTCTCCAAATTTTTAGATTTAATGCGTAGCCAAATCGAATGGGGCATACCTTTAAGAAAAACTTTTGAAAACATACGTAAGGAAATTCGAAGTTGGTTTGTCACAGTTAACTTTGCCATGCTGGTGGAAACCATTGAAATCGGCGGCAACTCAACCCAATCACTAGAGATACTTTCAGAATACAGTGAAAAAGAACACGAATTACAAGTCAATCGACGTGAACTTTTGAAGCCTTACATACTTCTTGCTTTCATGTGGAGCGGATTAATCGCTGTCACAACCACCATAGTCGCCTTAACCACCAGCTTAACCACCAGCATGATGACAACTGTAAACAACACAAAACTCGCATCAGTCGCTGCAATACCCATGTCAAGCCAGCTTAACATGTTCTCTGTGGGCATTATCATTCAATGCTGGATCTCAGGGTTCTTCATCGGAAAAATCAGCGAAGGCAACCTGGGCGCTGGATTTAAACACGCAGCATTGCTGGCAACAACCGCATACGTGTCTTTAGTTGTCTCTCAAATTGTTCTTTCACGCCTTTTTGGAGGACTAACCGGCACTTAAAAGGAGAAACAATGCGTTGCCATCAACCTCCATTGACACCTTCTTCGCATGCACAATCATTGTAACCGTAGCTTTGATAGCAACCGCTTTTCTATGCTCAACAATGCAAACCAGCATAAACAGCACACGAGACATCAACAAGGATAGTTACCTGCAAGCCATAGCCGATCACATCATAACAAACCCTGGAGCCCCCGTCAACTGGGGAACCAGTAGCAGTGTTCCTGCCGACTTCGGGTTAGCAGCCGGCTCCTCCACAATCCCCTATGAACTAGACATAGATAAAATCACTCGGTTAAGCAACCTAAACAACTACTCATTATCCTACGCTGACATGGAAAACGCCGCTAAACTAAACAATATAGCTTTAGGCATAACGGTTTCTCAAGTTATGTCCATAAACATTGAACAAACAAGCCATACACCAATAGACAACAATGTATCTTTTACCTTCGCAATTTTAACAAGCATTGATTCCGAACCCACAAGTGCAAGCCTAAACTGCTATGTTGTAGCAAACAACTATCTGATCAACGTAACCGATAGCACTTCAGGCGTTGGGGTTGGCTCCGTTACCGTTCAAATCCCAAGCGCAGAGACCGGCAACGCCATGCTTATTGTGTTCGCAAGAGCATCTTTCGACGACAGAATAACCTCATACGCCATCTACAACTTCCTAAATTCAACCCAGGAATCAGCCCCAAACGACGACATTTTAACTTTAACCCCGCTTAATTACACGCTAAGCTACACAAATTCAAGTGACGTAACGATCCAAAACGGCTACATCTTCTCCTACACATATCGGCAGAATCTCACTTTAGTGCAAAGCACAACTCAATGCCCAATTCCAAGGATAATTGACCAAAGCCCCTTCGTCATAGTTCTCTGCGGTTTTCTCAATAACGGCACTTATTTTCAAGAATGGGCCTCTTACCCTCAAGTTCCATTGAAAGCAGGTTCAAGCTTTGAGGATTCAGAGCAAAACGTCTTCAGCTACATCGTGACAATAAACGGTGTGCTCTATACGGTTGATGTAAGTTTTGGAGATGTGATTTCCTGAGACTGCTAAGAGACAAGAGAGGGCAAGTGCGCATAATAGAAGCGATTTTTGCTACAATCCTTTTGATGTCATGCCTAGCTCTTATTCCATCATCGTCAAGCGTGACGGATTCAACAGGAAATCTTATTTCAACAGCTCAAAACGTTCTGTTAAGTTTAGACAGCAACGGGCACTTGGCAACCTTAATTGATAATAAAAATTGGACAGCACTTAAAGATTGCTTGGAATCTGCTCTTCCGCTTACAGTATGGTTTAACTTAACAGTTTTCGACCAAGACATGAAATGCATAAACCCTTTTCCAATTTGCAACGCAGGCGCTGTGAGTGATAAAATCGTTTCAGTAGACTACGTTTGCGCAAGCCAAAACAGCACATATTCAATCTTCATCCTTAGGCTGCAACTGTCAGAGGTAGGATTAACGTGAAAAAACGCAACCTAAAACATAACAGCTCAGGTCAAGTGATTATAATCACAGCTTTACTGGTAGCGTCACTTTTACTATCCACCGCCATCTATGTCTTTGAAACCGAAAAAGAAGTGCCGACGGCTGACACCGGAGAAAACAACGTTTTCCCGGCATACCAGCAAAGCATAAGAAACACTCTGATTAGTGCACTAGCAGACATAACCAACGGTAGTAAAACAAGCGTTTTAATCGATGACCTAAACGAATTGAATACGGCAATCACTTCCGACTCATACCAAGCCATACTCCAAATGAATTATACTCTGCTAAACGCAGCCAATACCTACCTAAACGGCATTTGGATCTCTTGGAATGCTAGTCACGGCATCTCAAGTGCTTATGTCAGTTTTGTCTTTGACTCTTCAGCACCTTCAGCATCTTCCAATTTGGAATATGCTGTAAACGTAACTACAGCGGCCGCTTTGAGCGGCTATTTGCAACTTAACAGCAACCCAACGCAAGTAAACTTAACAGTCAACGTACTCAACGAGGGCAAACCCGCTTTAGCGCAAAACTTCACTTTTTACTTTGAGGAGTATAGCGGGTCGTTGTTAACTGAAAATTGGGTAAAAGTGGATTCGCCAAGCATAACTGATTTTGGAAATGGAACATACTCAGTGTCGTTCACGACTGAAACAGATCCGTCAAACGACCCTCTTCCCGTCTTTATGCTTTGCCAAGATCAACGTGGTATAGTTGTTGGAGCGAACGTAACATGCACAACATAGGGTAACAAAAAATGTTAAATCTAAAAACTGAAAAACTATGTCTATTGCTTAACAAAAGGTGAGGCAGCAGCACATGAGTCATGGTAGAGTATTTAAAATTTTGATTCTACTATTAACCGTTTCAATTATATTGACTGCAAGCATAATCGTTATTGAGAATTCTTCTCCAAAGATTAATGGTACGTCAGTCAGCGTTTTGCCTGCAAATGTGATTTGGGAAAAAACCTATGGGGTTGTGGGAGATGACGACCGCGCATATTCCGCGCTACCCGTTGGTGACGGATATTTGGTTGTTGGTTCATCTGAATCGAATAAGACAGGCGTAACTGTTGGTTGGGCTTTAAGGCTTGACCAGGATGGAAACGTTATTTGGAACCAAACGTTCCTTGAAGGATCCGGCACGGAACTTAGAGTTGCTCTTAATTTGACTGATGGTTTCTTGCTTGTAGGCAACGAATTCTTGCCATCAGGAGGTGAAAACGGTTATGTTGCAAAAATAAACAGTCAAGGAGCATTAATATGGCAGAAAACCATAGGCGGAGAAGATCTCAATAAGCTCTTTTCAGCAATTGCCACTCCAGACGGCTTTGTACTTTTCGGGTTAACCTACTCCAATGCAAACGAAGAATCCAACGCTTGGGTAGTCAAACTTGACGCAAATGGCAATGTTGTTTGGAACAAAACCTACGGAAATGCAACATACACTGCCGCAACAGCCAGCGCCTTAGCCCCAGATGGCAATTACATGGTGGCAGGTTACACGAACTCTCGAGGAGACAACAACTATGATTTTCTACTTATGCAAATTGACCCGAATGGGAACATGATATGGAATGAAACCTATGGTGGAACAGGAAGCCAAGAAGCCTCTGCAATGACAAAAGCCTCTGACGGCTACGTAATAGTCGGAGACACCCAATCGCCAAATAGCAACATCCACGCATGGGTAGTAAAGGTTGATTGGAACGGTACAATGTTATGGGCTAAAACAGTAGGCGGCAAAAACGCCGATTCGCCATATTTTATCACTCCCTCTGAGGATGGCGGTTACTTAGTTGGCGGCTTCACCTTCTCTTTCGGCGCAGTAAACCGTGATTTTTGGCTCTTCAAAATCGACGATTCAGGACAAGTTACTTGGAGCTGTACTATTCCCAAAGGTGACGCGGGTTACCAAGAAGCTTACAGCGTCATCCAAACCGGAAAAAACCAATATGTTATGGTTGGGTGGACAGACCCCCCTGGGCAACATTCCTTAATCGGCAAGGCTCGATATATGTTCTATATTGTAAACCTCATCTATCCCCAAGATATCAATTGGTTTTCAAGTTTACAGTTTATCTCCTACGTCGGTACTGCGTTTGCGATTTTACTGGCAGTTTTGCTTGTGGTGTTAAAACTTCGTCATAAACCGAATACTAATCAAACTTCGAAGAGTCAAAGTAAGAATAAGCCCTAGCGGTTTTCAAAACTATCACTACTTGTATTTACAAAACAGGCAGCTAAACAGACCCCTCTCTTCCCCCCTCATTTTGCTACCCAAACACCCACGCAAAATGCAGCTTACACGCACTTTTACAGTGATTTCAATATCAATAGTGCGCCTGCCTACTCGTGGCTCATTTTTGATAAGAAAATTTGTGAACTAAAATGGACCTACCCTACCATTGGCAACCGCTGAAAAATTTCTATGTACTGCATAGGACAGACGGGTAACTATCTTTTTGCCGCTTAAATAACCTACAAAAAGCCTATCTATTCCAACTGAAAACTATAGTAAAAAAGCTCAAAAACGCGATAGTGTGCTAATTACCCTTTATGCTTCAGTCAGCTTAGAGAATAGCATTCGCAGAACCTTAATGAATGCATTGTAGTTTGTCCAAATGGCTGTTGTTTTATCCTTCTTCTTTGCGTCTTCATCGTTCGCTGTGTCTTTTTCATGGAATGTGATTAGTACCTCTTTGTTGTCGGAGATCATAAAGCATGGTAAACTTTGTTCATCAATGATTCTGTGCGATTCGCTAAGCCATTGCAGTTGTCCGAGGAAATAAGCGCTCTTCAACGAGTTATCAGTAACCAAAGTAACATTTACTTTGTCAGCTTGATTTTTTAGTTTGTCAGAGAAATCGCTATAGTACAGTTGGGCGAGGTAGTCGGCTGAAGCGAAGATTTGAAACTCTTTTTCGGTTCTTTCAAGTAATTCATTAGCTTTCATGAGTACTTGCTGTTCACCCTCGAGCATTTGGAAAAGCTCTTTTTTCGCGTTTGTAACTTTCGGCTGAGGTATGGATTGCCAAAGTTCTACAAGACTTGTTTTTTCTTGTTCTAAAAGCTTAATTTTAATTTTTTGTGCATCTACAAGCAAATCAATAGCTTTATCCAATGGCACAGCTGTGAATTTTAGAGGTTTCTCGAAAATAGAAAAAACTACGCCTCTCTTTTCTAAATCCCGCAAGATTCGGTAAGTTTCAGTTCGATGAAGCGAAATTGCTTCCGCTATTTCTCCAGCTTTCATTTCACCTGCTCTGGCAAGATGCAAGTAAACTTTAATCTCGTTTTTAAGCAGTCCAAACCTTGAAAGTGTCTCTTCAATGGTTGATATTTGCTCATTGTAAGACTGATCTTTCTTTACCAGTTTCCAAGATTCATTTTGCTTATCATACACTTTCACTAATTCTTGTTTTTCCATTGTAAGTGCCATTGTGGGGGTTCACCTTGTTTCTCAATATTTGGGGTACTGCTACCCAATTCTGACCCTTTATATATAATATAATTACGACTTCAAAATCTGAATTACAAATCCACATTTAAAAACGCAACCCAATAGCCCATGCTTACAGGGCAGCCGGCGTGGCTCAGCCCGGTAGAGCGGCTGGCTGTTAACCAGTCGGTCAAAGGTTCGTTTCCTTTCGGTGGTGCCAACTCTACTTTTAAAAATCCGTGAGGCAATAAGGTGCATCGTACTGGACTAACGTAGTTACTAAAGCTAAAATGTTTAAATCTATGTACTTACATACATAATATTATGTACATAGAACCTTTGACTAAAACTTCGGTTGAGATTCTTGTTCATTTAAGCTCAAGGATTCGTGAAAGCTTTACCGTGCGTCAAATTGCTGACGCGATAGGAAAAGACTATAAAATCTCCCATGTAATGACAATGAGACTAGCAGAACAACACTACATAATTGCAGAGAAGAAACCTCCGGTTACGTACTGCAAACTGAACTTAAAGGGCAATTCTTCCCTTCTTGCTTACATAGAGGGGGTCAGGGCGAGTCGTTTCTTTGCAAAGAACCGCGACTTGGAAATCCTCGTAAACGATATCTTATCCAAATTTGATTCGCCGTTCTTTACCTTAATAATCTTCGGCTCTTATGTAAAGAGAACGGCATCAAAAAAATCGGATCTGGATATTCTTTTTGTCATTCCCGATAGAACCTTGGAGAAAGAAGTATCATCCGCCGTCGGGTCTATTGAGCACATTAGCCCTATTGGTCTTCACGATGTAGTCCTAACTAGTGGCGAATTCGCTGACCTTTTAAAGCAGAAAACGGCTAACGTTGCTTGGGAAGCAGTGGATAATAGGGTTGTTCCATATGGAGCCGAAGCGCTCTTCAAAATGCTGGAGGCAGTTTTATGATAGATAAGGAAAGGGTCAATGAAGCAAAAAGAAACGTTAAACAATATGTTGACGATGGATTGTTGAAGCTTAATGACAAAGACTCACCCAGATTTGTGGGCTTCTTTATGACGAATGCTGAATCTTCTCTGCGAACAGCGTCTGTTTTGCAGCAAATATCCGATGAAGATTCGCTAAAAGAAACGTTGAAGGTTGGATCAAATTTTGAGTCTTACTTATGGGTAATCGTATCTTCTTACTATGCTATGTTTTATGCAGCGACGGCGATTTTGGCAAAACAGGGCATTAAAGCTTCAGGCCAAATAGTGCATAAAGTTACCGCAGATGCACTTATTCATTTTTTCGCGTCGAACGAGAAGCTGGCGAAACTGCTTGAGCAATACGAAGAGGCGCAAACAGTTGGGCTGGAACTGATTGGAAGAGAAGAGCTTATGAAAAAGATGCAAAAGAAGGCTGATGAGCTAATAATATCCTATGAAGGCGAGCGGAAGAAAAGAAGCAAGTTCCAGTATGACATAGGCGTCCAGGCAAAAAGAGGCTATGCGCAGACTTCGCTTGAGCGAGCGAGAACTTTTGTGTTCGAAATAAACAAACTGATAAAAGCTTGAAACTCTGCCATTTGGATATACCTTGTTTTAATTTCCTAAACATAGTTTCTTCATTGAAATTTCTTTAAAAAAGCCCGTTGACAACGCCAGGTGAAACTAAAGCGGCTGGCTGTTAACCAGTCGGTCAAAGGTTCGAATCCTTTCGGCGGCGCTTCATTTCTTAGCTAACGCAATTGGATATTTCTCTAAACAATCTATCAATTTAGCGCTCTCGCTTTACCTGTACGTTCTGTCGGTATTTTTCTCATAAATAGTGGCTACTTTGTATTCGTATGTTCTGATAATTTTTTGATAGAAGTATTTTACGTCTATGAGTGGTCCTTCCGTGTTCTTCTTCGCCGCCGCACGCCCGTTCCTTTATGGCTTGTTTAGGGTGGAGTAAGTTTCTTTGATGTTTCCCACACCTTTTGAGGCTCGTGCCCAGCATTTTTGATGCATCTGACAATTAAGTCTATGATAGCAAAATAAAAAACACCTAAAACTATGTTAAAAAGCACCATTCTGCATGCAAAGTGCGCCGTCTTACTTCTATGCACATCTATGTTGAATCATATTTGAAGCATATTAGAAGCATCTAGTAGACCGGGAGGTAGGCTTGAGCACACACACAAATCCCTAAGACAAAAGCCAAGAAACAGGTGCTAAATACGCCAGCCAATTACATTTCTTATGTTTCAAGTGCTTTCGCGGAAGCGTTAGCATAAACTGACCCGAATTTGTTAATGAGGTCTTTCTGAGTGAAAACTGAGGCATGTAAGTTAAAGAAATTGCCCATTCTACCTGTTTCCACACCAATTCCTATTACTATAACTCCTTTCCGTAACAAATCACCAACACATTCCTTCAAGGCCATTGGCATGTTGGGATACCCATACGGCCACCCATCAGAGATAACTATTAAGCAGCGCTGTTCTTCAAACCGTTTAGCAAGCATTTTTCCAGCCATCTGAATCGCATCAGGAATGTAAGTGAGCCCTTCAAATTTCAAGCCGCCGATTCTACCTCTAACTCTCTTTGAATAAGATTCCGAACTGTCCTTAAGTATGTAGAGTTTGTCGCTGAAAGCGAAGAATGTCCAGGAAGTTGGGTCAGTCATTAACTCTTTCGCTGCCTCAGCTACAGCTATAGCTAACGCCCGACCATATTCTCCTTTCACCTGCATGCTCCTGCTGACGTCAAAAATTATTGACCAAGCGAAATTTGGCTTAAGATACTCATCAAGGACAAACACATCTGTCGCTGGCTTGTTACTTGCCAAGGATTGAATTACAGCAGCTAAATCTAGTTGACCCATTTCTTGCCTTGGGTCCTCATCAAAATAATTAAAGGCTGATCTGAGAATGTCGAGAAGTCGCCGGCTTGCCCCTTGCACCAAATTTCTAGCTCGTAAATATTGGGTATAATCTTCCTCTGGAATAGAGACCGATTTAAATCTGGTCAAAGTTACATAGGGGTTGATTTTTGAAAGTATTTTTTCTTCACGTTGCTTTTGGTAATTATCAGAATTAAATGCCTGTAAGGACTCTGCTTCCTGTTCCGGTCTCCAACATTGGTCTATATTGTCTACGGTAGGTACGTTGCCGCCTAAGCTCATGAGAGATTGCACAAATAGGCTTTCAAAATCGTTATCCACTGATGTTTCTGCTTCGCTGTAGATGCTGCAGCGCCCGTTGCTTTCAGTATGTCTGAGTGAGGGCGCTTCCAAAAATGGGCCAAAAGGCTCAAGTAAACGCTTTATGCCTTTAACTTTTTCGTCGAATAATTCTTCTAGTTTAATCTGTTCGTCGGCTATTGACGCTAAGAAAGTTTCTTTAAGGGCTGTTAGGTCGTTGAATAATTGATTTACCGTTTTCTCCTCCTCTGCGCCTGGAGAATTTTTGATTAAGCCCGTGTTAAGTTTAGTTAGTAAAGCCGCCATAAGTTTTGTTGAAGAAGTAAAGATTCTCTCTGAAGGTTTTATTTTCTGGTAAGCCAACGCATTTGCGTAAGCAATGTCAAAAAATCTATCGGGATAACCTGCTTGAATGAAGGCGTTTATGTAAGTGTCATTAATCAGCGACTTAGCGAACGCTTCAACTACTGCATCTGACTCTTTAGGAACAATTTTTTCTTTGGGAAATGGCGCCAAAGTGTGAGTTGTTAGGTGCAGAACGGATGCCCTAAATAATCGCCCAATTTTTGATTTACCTTCATTATTTGCGGCAAATTTGTGTCCAAGGAATGAAACATTTCCGCCTTCCAGCATGCGAACAGTTGGGAACTTAATAGTGAACCCAAAATTGTCACCTTGCAGCGTAGGCTGAATCAAGGTTGGATCCTGAAGTATTTTCACTTTAGTGTTATCTTTTTGTAAAGAAACCGACCAAGCGTAATCAATAAATCCCAAAATGCAATAACTCCCAATTATTGCGATTTATTAAAAACTGCTTCTAGGATTCTCCTCACATCTGATTGGACTTCGACGTTGTCGCTGGTTAACCCGATTATGGTTTCTTCCGCTGCTCCCATAGGAGTATTTCCATCTTTGACTAAAGTAGCCCAGTTGATTAAGTCGCCTAAGGAGGGTCCATAAGGCAAGTCGCCCACTTTGTATTGTCTTCTTAACTCAGCGCCAGCTTGAATAATTTTATAAGCGGTATCCTGGTCAACCTTTGTTCTTTTGCGCAACATGTCCACCTCATCCGGAGAGATGATTTCTCCGACGCTTAAGAAATCAAAGTTTATCCAGACAGCCATGCGTCGTCTCATTGCGGCGTTTAACGGTTTTGTTCCTAAGAATTCAGCTGTCGCAGGGTTCATGCTAATAATCATGTACCCGTATTTGTGGCGTTCGATTACCTCGCTGTCTTTTTCGTTTAGCACCAGGTGGCCTCGGGTGTCTAAAACTGGGTTTAATCTGGTGGCAACGTCCTGCTTCATCATGTTGGCTTCGTCGAGGTACATGATGCCGCCTTTTCTTAGCCACTGCGTTAATAGTCCGTCTACCCAGTTTTCTTTGCCTAACCCGATAAATCGCCCGATAAGGTCAAATGAGGATGTTGATAAACCGCAGTTGACTTCCCAAATTGGCAAGCCTGTGAGTTCTGCTACCAGGTAGACAATGTGGGTTTTGCCTGTTCCTGATGGTCCAATTAGGCTACATTGCTTGAAATAATAGAGTGCACGTACGATGCGTTCAACGTAGTTAAATCCATGGTCTAGGTATTCGGGCGTGTTTTTTGGTATCATATCATCTAAGTAGGAGAAGCTGAAGTTTGGGTGAAGGTCGTATCTTTGTATGTTATATTTTTCGTATAATGGTGATTTGGACATGGGGCGTTCTTTGTCTAAGGATACTGTTACCTTGAATTTGTCTTCTTTAAGAGATGAAAACTCCTGAATTCTGCTTGCATCAGCTTTTTCTTTTGTACCTTGATGTCCATAACTCATTCGGCGCCGTCTCTGGAGTAATATTGAGTTTAGGATCCAATAAATAAATAATGCGTATTACTACTTCATATACGCACTACGTGTTTGACTATGACTTTATCTTTGGAAGTTTTAGCTAAGAATAATTGGAAGCTTCCACAACCGCGCGAATCAACAGGAATCTTACTCTTCTCCACGTCAGCACATCGCTGAGGCAAACATCTCGTTCAAAAATGTTAGAACACGTAACTTTGCTAACCGTTTCGCGTACTACTCTATCAGTAAAACTTAGTAAATTATTCTGAGAATTATCTCTATGTGATACTACTCAAAAGGCAGCGAGGAGCGAAACTTTGCCAATCGCGCAAAACCAGACAAGCCCATTGATCATTCTTAGTGCGTCAAACGCGCGCATAAGTGGTCATTAATTCTTTTTTGGCTTGATTTCGCGAATGGAGCCTTTTTCAGGCGTTTAGTATGTGAAGGTTGCGATGCTGTTTGCCAGTTCGGGCCTGCATATTTTGTGGGCTGTGATTGCCACGGCGTATATGCATGCGAAGCATATTGCCACGTGCATCCGGACTTTGGCTACTCCTCTCCAGCGAAGGTTTTCCATCATGAGCTCGAGCTTTCCAGCCTTGAAGTTTCTTTCAACAGTCATCCTCAGCCTATACAGCTTCACAAGCCTCGGGTCGCCCTTCACCTTGAAGCGCTTCGTCAACCACAAGTCTATCAGCGGATACTTCACGTTAGACGGATAAGGAATGACAGGTTCAGCATCCAATTCCCTTATGGCTGCAAAGATTTCGGCTGAGTAGTACTGTCTGTCGGCTATGACGCGGCTGACGCGCTTTCCGCAACGCTTGATCAGGCTTGAAGACTGCTTCAACAGCGGCTTAACAACTTGTTTGTCGTTGACGTTTGCAGCCCTAACAACATAGGTCAACGGAAGAGATGACATGGACGTGACGGTGTGGACTCTCCAGCCCAGCGCATAGTTTCTGCGTTCCGTCTTGCCGACTCTTGCGCCCCTGTCGCTTAAGCCTCCCTTCCTCCCACGCCTCGAATACGCCTTCATGAAAGTGCTGTCCACGCTGACTTTAACAGCCAAGTCACTGTCTACTATGCCCATTTTGAGTGCTTGGTCCCTTAGCTCGCTGAACATGCCTTCTATCGTGTCTGGCCCGGCACGGCTGATGAACAGGCTGAACGTGTTGTGTTTCGAGGTTATTTCCCCGGTGAACTCGCAGATTTTCCTGGCGTAACGCCTCTTTTCAAGTCTTCTGCAGAGCTTCCTTACTGATGGTATGGCTTCGAAGTGCATGAACATCAAAGCCAGGAGCATGGAACGCACTGGGTAGCGCGGTCTGCCTTTTCCAGAGTTGACATACTTAGCCTCGACCTGCTTCACAGTTATGCTTATATCAATCTGGGAGAACAAGAGTTTGAGGGTGTCAACGGGTAGGCGTTGATAACCGTCCAAAACGGTTTATCACCTCCATTAAGGCTTGTTTCAACTATCCATTGACATTATCACCTCTAAAAACTTAATCAAGCCTATAAAGGGCTTCAATAGAAGAAAAAAGCCCAAAAACAATTAATGAACACTTATGCGCGCTACAGTAACAAGATTGTTAATCCCTCAAAAATTCTTTGAAAAATCATGCAAGCAAACCTTCAGATAACGAAAACAACGCATGCGTTTCCATATGTCTATTCATCGCAGGTAATGGCGACCACTAACAAGCGCAATTAAAACTGAAGCATTCTGATGCTGATCTAATTAAGGCCAGTGGGTTTCTAGCAGAATTCTTTTGAAAATGGTTGCGCCGTCGCTTACCTTTAATTTCTTCTCCCCAAGCCTCTTTCTGTATCTAATGGGTACCTCAACAATCTCAAAGTTTCTCCGATCTACTTCGCTGTTCAGTTCCACTTCTATATCAAAACCCTTTGACTTCACTTGCCATTCTTTTAGGATTTCAGCGCGAATTGCCCGCAACCCAGTCAACGGATCTTGCAGGTTCACCCCATTAAGCAAACTTTGAGAGAACGCCAAAAGCTTATTTCCAAAATAGAGCAAGTTATGCAGCTCTTTCGCGTCGGTAAGACCGTTAAACCTGTTTCCGCAAACCATGCCAACGTCAGGGTGATTCTTAAGTATCTGTATCATTTCTGGGATATGCTCCGCCGGATAAGTGAAGTCCGCATCTGTGACGACAACGTAATCCACATCAGAATCTAGGTATCCAACAGCTTTCGAGATGGCATCGCCTTTGCCTAAGCCATCCTGGAATAGAATATGTGCACCCAAATCTTTGGCAATTTCAACCGTCCGATCGTGACTGTGACCATCAACTACTAAAACCTGGTTAGGACTAATTTTTTGCGAAATCTCCGTCAACGTAGGGCCGATGCCTTCTTCCTCGTTTAACGCCGCAATTATAACGTCTGTGGAGCATTTTTTATCGGACTCTTGCCTCAAAGGTTCTTTCTCCCAAACTCTTAAGTTACAACCTTTTTACCAATTTATTATTCTCTAATTTGGACTAAAACAACAAAAAAAGGAAAGCATAGTTTATTTCCATAGTTTTTTGCCGGTCAACAGCCAAATGACTACAAAGATTACGGCAATCACGAGCAGTATATTTACCAACGGACCTATCCTGGCAAAGCAAAGAAGCCAACCACCCAAAGTATCACAATAATAATGGCAATCGTCAACCACGTGTTCATGGCAAACTTCCCAATTAAGTCTTAACTACTGGTCTTAGGTACATGTGAAGTTGATCTTTTGAAACTTTTAAGTGCAATCCATTGTCTGT
>Ga0208038_1000960_pt1 | contig 17831 bp, 16 predicted proteins | sample June2015DPH_16_1_FD_184714 | JGI IMG/M metagenome (GOLD analysis project Ga0208038, IMG submission 184714) | Peatland microbial communities from SPRUCE experiment site at the Marcell Experimental Forest, Minnesota, USA - June2015DPH_16_100... | ecosystem: Environmental > Terrestrial > Soil >...
ATCCTGGGTCATCGGTCTCATGACTCCGCCACTCACTCCAACCACCCAATAATCCTCAGATCGGGAGTCCGAGCAACGTGGCGCGAAAATCCTCAATTTCGAACTTTACAAAACAGAGAACATCTTTTCGCTTCCTGAAATGTGATGCGACGTAGCTGGATAAAAACTGGCTGTGCCCGGTATCTGCGCCTGCTCTGTCTCGACCCTCGGGTGACACCTGACGCTCGTCAGACGCCGAAAACGAGAATCGAGACAGAGCCAGACGTGAGCGGATTACGGGACGGTTTCACGCCCTGCGGTCACGTTTTGCCGTTCGGCGACTCAGGAGAACGGCGGCGCCCAATCCCAGCAGCGCGGCGGATGCGGGTTCGGGGACGGCGACGATCCCCCGCGGGTAAGGCAAACCCGTAACCAGCGCGGAGTTTTCCAGGGCGCCGCTCGTGGTGTATTCGCTGATCGAGCCGCCGGTCCAGCTTGTGATAAACAGATTGGATCCGTAGGTGGCAATGCCGTAGGACTGGCCTATGCCCGAGATCAGCGACGCGTTGACGGTTGCGCCGGAAGTTGTGTATTCGCCGACCGTGCCGGCGTTGAAGTTGGTGACGAAGAGATCGTTGCCGGCCACGCAGATGCTGGTTGGCCAGTTCAGGCCCGTAACCAGCGACGCGTTGACCGTCGCGCCGGAGGTGGTGTATTCAGCAATCTTTTCGCCCAGACCGCTGCCCACAAATATGTTCGATCCGGAAATGGCGATGCTAAGCGGGACGTTCAACCCGCCAATCAGCGACGCGTTGACCAGCGTCCCGGAGGTGGTGTATTCGCTGATCGAATTGCTGTTAGTGACAAACACGTTCGATCCGGAGACGGCAATCCCGCGTGGATTGGACAGTCCCGAAATCAATGAGCCGTTGACCGTCGCCCCGGAGGTGGTGTACTCCCCCACGGTGCCGGCGTCGATGTTCGTTTCGAAGATATACGATCCGGAGACGGCGATGCCATACGGATCGGACAAGCCTCCAACCAGCGAGGGGTTGATCGTCGCGCCGGCTATGGTGTATTCGCCGATCGAGCTGCCGGCGGAGTTGGCGACATAAATTTGCCCCGAAGCGATCAAGGGCATGGAGGCCATGGCGCCTGCGAACAGCGAGAGGATTAAACGCTTTGTCGGAAACATAGGTTCTCCTTTTCACAATATGTGGGTCGTCCGTTGGTCTTGCGAGTTCCAATGGCGCGCATGACACGCAGCCCGCGTTAACGACCAAAACGCAAGCGCGGCGACGCGCGATAAGATCGAAGTAATGACGAAAGCAGGCCTCGGCCTGCGGGGTAATGGTTACATATCGATCCTCCATCTTGTTGTGCGCGCATCAGGCGGCGCGCGGTCTATTCCAGATGCATGTCCCCTTTTGCCGATCGCCGCCGACGGCGAAACGGCGTCTCCAAGACGGTCAGCGCCAACAGCCGACGGCGTTGCCGGCCGCGGCGCGCATTGCAGGCCAATACCCCGCGGGTCATTCAAGCCCGAATCCAGTGCCGCATTGATCGCGGCGCCGGAAGCGGTGTATTGGCCATTGGCGCCCCTGGCCCTAGGTCTGACTGGGATCTGCCCCCGAGCAAGCAGTGGAGTGAAGAAATGCACGGCGCCCCCGGGCCGCGCAGCCACTCGCCTTGCGAAGCGCATATTTCTCACCCTTTCTTGCCATGCACGCTGACGGACCCGACAAAGGCGCAACGGGTCCGGCGGGCGCGCCCGCGCGGCGGTTCACGACGGATGCCGCCCCGTTTCATCCTCCGATAGACATGCTCCACCTCCAATGCGAGATGGCGCACTTTCCAACGGCAACGGATACGATCCGAAGCGAACGACTTGCGTTGAAGCTCAGTCCCGAGGAACCGCCCCTGGCACTTACCACCCCGGTCCTGTTTTCAAGACGCGCCCTAGATTCAATAACGGGGACGCAAGTAGTTTGCAGAAACTAGATGCCTCCCCGTTTCATCCTCTGACAGACATGCTCCGCCTCCAATCTGTAATGGCGCAGTTTCCAACCACAATGAATACGACCGGATGCGAATGACTTGTGTTGAAAATCAGTTCCGAGGAACAGACGCAGGCAGCTACCACCCCGGTCCTGTTTTCAACGCGCGTCTTATAATAACACAATCGAATGGCACAATTCAGAAAAAGTATGGTTATTTTGAACTGATGCGAAATTGATAGGAATGCGTTTTGGCAAAACGCCGGCAGCCAAAAATTCCAGAGATTGAGAATTCGCAAAATTTCCCGCCCGCGGCTCTTTCCCGGAAAGCGACAAGCTTTTTCGAAATAGCGTCACAAAAATTTCTTGCCAGGGATCGAATCCAACAGATGCACACGGATGTGGGCGCAACGAACGATCGACTAGCAACCAGCAACTAGCAACCAGCAACTAGCAACCCGCGGGAGCGGGTTCTATTTGCGAATGGCGGTTAATTTGTGAACGCACGTCACGGCCAGCGATCCGTCGCCTACGGCGAAGCCGACGCGCTTGGTGGAACCGGCGCGGATGTCGCCGGCGGCGAGAATGCCGGGGATGGTCGTCTCCAAGGGGCACGGCTCACGGTCCTTCAGCGGCCAACGGCCGGAGCGCAGGGCGTCAATGCCCGTCAAGATGTAGCCGAGGTCATCCCGCGCGAGCGCTTCGGGCAGCCAGGAACAGCCGGGCTCAGCGCCGATGAAAACGAAAACGGCGCCTACGGGCAGAGTTTGGGTTGATTCTTCGATAATTGTCGCGGCGCCGTCGGGATGGAACGCGCGCAGGGTGACGCTCTCCAATCGCCGCTGGCCGTGGACCGCGGCGATCTCGACGCCTTCGTGCAGGGAAATGTTCGGTGCGGCACGAATGCGGCCGATGAGATAATCGGACATTCCCGGGCCCAGGCGTTTTCGAACCAGCAGATGAACGGTTCGGTCGCGACAGCAGTCGGCCAGGAACATGGCCGCCTGGCCCGCGGAGTTTCCGGCGCCCACGACGGCAACGTCCTGCGTGTCGTAGAGAATCGCTTCGACGGAGGTACAGGCGTAGTGGATTCCGGCCGATTCAAAGCGCTCCGCGCCTTGGGCATCAAGTTTTCGCCATTTCACGCCCGCCGCGATCAGCACCGTGCGAGCGCGAAGCACCGTTCCGCAGTCCAGATGCAAGGCGTGAAGATCATCCGGTGTGGCGCTGGGCTCAATGCGCTGGACGGTCACGGGGGCGACCATCTTGGCTCCGAATTTGAGCATTTGGAGAACGCTGCGCGTAGCCAGTTCGGCGCCGGAGAGCCCGTTGGGAAAGCCGATGAAATTTTCGATCTTGGAGGAACCGCCGGCTTGGCCGCCGGGCCCGAGGCGGTCGAGCACGATGGTGGAAACGCCTTCGGAGGCGGCGTAAACGGCGGCGGTCATTCCCGCCGGTCCAGCGCCGACGATCGCCAGGTCCACCGAGTCGGTGGGACATTGGCGCCAGACACCGGCGCCTTGCGCCAATTCTTGAAGTCCGGGATTGATCAGCAGCCGGCCACTGCCGAATTCAATGACGGGCGACTTTTTCGGCGAACCGCAGCTTGCCATCAGCTTTTGGCCCTGCTCGGACGCCGAGTCGTACCATGTGAAGGGGACGAAATTCTTGAACAGGAATTCGCGCACGAGCATGGTATCGCGGCATTTGCCCGGGCCGACGACTTTCAGTCCCAGGACACCGGCCTGGGTAAGGAGGCGGCGGCGCTCCTGAGCGGCGATCAGCAATTTTTCACTGAGATGCGGCACCTTGTTCAGCAGTTCGCGCAGTCGGGCGCCCGGAACGCGCATCAAGCGCGTTGGACCCCGCGCGATGGCGGTGACGATCACGGGCCGGCGGGTGAGCAAATCGATGTCTCCGGCGAACTCGCCGGGACCGTGCGTCACGACGTGCCGATTCTCATCGGAAGGGTTGAGTATCTCGATGGCGCCGGATTCGACCACGAACAAATCCAAATCGGCATCGCCGGCGCGGAAAACAGCCTGGCCATCCTCGTAGGAGCATGAGAGAGCCAGCGGCTTGAGCGATGCGAGGTCGCCCGCATCAAGCTGGGGGAAGGCAATGGCATTGGATGATTTGGTTGACACGTCGGTCATGACCGTATTCTAGGTGCGAAATGTCCATAGACGATTATTGCCGGTTGACTGTAAGTTCGCGTGAATATGATTTGAGACTGGAAGAGCCCAATGGACGCCCCATCGATCAAGGAAGTGAATCTCTTGGCGGAGCCGGTCGCGGAGCAGGATCATGCCGTCGGACCGGTGAACGCTCCGGTCACGATCGTGGAATATGGGGATTATGAGTGCCCGGACTGTCTGAACGCGGTTCCGATCATGGAGGAGGTGCGGCAAAGGCTGGGGGACCGGTTGCGGCTGGTCTTTCGGCACTTTCCGCAGAACTCGATACATCCTCACGCCAGCGTGGCGGCCGAGGCCGCGGAAGCCGCCGCCGAGCAGGGGAAGTTCTGGGAAATGCACGCGGCGCTATTCCAGCACCAAAAAGAACTTGCGGAAATTGATTTGAGCCATCTCGCTCTCACTTTGGGCTTGGAGATATACAAATTTGAACTCGGCAGAAGCCGAGAACAACACCGTCGGCGAATCCGCGCCGATTTTGAAGGCGGAGTTCGCAGCGGCGTGAATAGAACGCCCACCTTTTTTATTAATGGCCGTCGATATGACGGGCCCGTCGATGCCAAGGCCATCATTGCCGCGACCAGGTCGGCTTCACAGCAACGATGATGTTCGGTCGGCATTCAGGCAACTTGCAACCAGCAACCAGCAACTCATTCGGAGTATTCGCACCACGTCTTGGACGTTTCCCAGACGGTTACGGCGGCCAGGGTGGCTTGGGCGGCGTGAAACTCCGGCTGGAGCATTCGGTAGATCACCATGGCGATGTTCTCAACCGTGGGGTTCAGGTGCTGAAACTGCGGGACCTCGAGGTTGAGATTCTTGTGATCCAGTGGCTCGATCACCGTCGCGGTGACGAGACGCTCGAACTCGGGCAGAGGCAGGACGCGGTCATCGGACCGGGTGGTAAGGGTGACTTCAAGGACGTAATTGTGGCCGTGGGGGTTGTTGCATTTGCCGAAGAGGCGGCGGTTTTCTTCGTCGCTCAACGCGGGATTGTGCAGGCGGTGCGATGCGCAAAATTCGAACTTTTGGCTCAGGCGAATCATGGGATGCTCCTGGGCAAATAGAGAGACGCTCAAGAAGGGATTCAGGCAGAGGCGTAAACGGTCCAGACTGAGCGGCAATTGATCTCGCAGCGTGTCGAAGAATCTCAGCAGAATCGCTTCGGGGGTTTGGCCTTGACGCGTCAGCTTGGCGGCAAGGGGGATCGCTTTTTGTCGCACGGTTTGGTCGATGTCCTTGATGTTCATCAGGTAGGCGCTGGCGGCATCCGGCTGGCCTGATACGGCCACTTGCAGGCGAAGATAGGGGCCGAGCGTCGTGGGCGTGGGGAAGCCGGCGAAACTGTTGGCGGGTGGTTGGCGAAGCTGGTCATCCGGCTGCGGATTGAGGGCGAAACGGACTTCACGCCAGAGGCGGAACATGGCCGCATTATAGATCAATTCGGCGCCGTCGCGGGTCGGGATGACGCGGCGCGGAAACGGGCGAGTTGGCCGGTCATGAAGGCGTCGCCGGGCAGGAACTGCAGGGCTTTGGTTTCCAGTTGCACGGCCTGGTCGGCGTGGCCGAGGCGGAAGTTCACCTCGGCCAGGGTGTCGAGAAATGCCGCGTTTTGCGGCTGCTGGGCGACGGCCTGCTGGGACCAATTCAGGGCGTCGGCCAGTTTGCGGTCGCAGCGGGCGCAGAGCCAGGCCAGGCCGTTCAGGAGCGAAGCGTTCTGCGGATCGGCGTCGAGGCGGGCTTTGAGGGCCTCGAAAGCGGCGTCGAACACGGCATCGGCGCCGGGACCCTTGCGCTGATCCAGCAGAGGCACGACCTCAATGACGATCTCGGGATCGGTGGGGCGCAGGCGGGACAGCTCATCCAGGCGGCGTTGGACCTCGGGTTCATCGTGACGGGCCAGGGCGGCGCGGAGATAGTGCCAATGGACATCCGCCCAGATGTCGGCCATGGTGACGATGGAGGCGCGGCCGCGGGGATCGGAGCGGACGAGATTGGCGGCGCCGCCCAGGAAGCGGATGGCCTGCTCCTTGTTCTGTGCGGCGGCGAGGTCGTCGCCGCGTTTGGCGGCCAGGGAGCCCAAGCGCAGATGGGCGTTGGCCTCCAGAATGGAGTTGGGGTCGTTGGCATCGGGGGGCATTTTGAGCAGGGCTTTGTATTCGGCCTCGGCCAGGTCATCCCAGGCGTGATCGAACAAGAAGTCGCCGACGTGGTAGCGCTGCAGGCGCGTGGTGGAGGCGGCAAAGGCGGCGGCCCGTGCGGCATCGGAGTCGGCCTTTTTGCCGATGCGAGCGTCCAGGCGCGACATGGCGTATTGGATTTTGGTGCAGCTCATGGCCGAGCCGACCAACTTGATGTCCTGCTCGAGTCCGGGGAGGGGGCCGTCATTGGCGTGCAGGGCGAAAAGCTCGAGCAGGGCGGTGGGGATTGCGGCCTCATCGACGGGGCTGCCGTGGGCGTATTGTTTGCGGCGCAGGTCGGCGGCGGCGTTGAATTTCTTGTCGGCCACCGCGAGGTCGCAAAGCGTCTGGATGACGAAATCAAATTCGCCGTCATCATCATTGGGCGAGGCGAATTCCAAGACGGCGCAGCGGTGCAGGAACTGGCCGGCCTTGTCGGGATTGACCTCGATCCAGGCGTAGCCGCAGACGGCCAGAGCGGGCGGATCGTCGTTGCGCGGGGGAACGGCGCGAAAGCGGTTCAGGGCCGCGGGCTGATCCGATCGACGCAAGCAGGCGGCGATGGTCCAGCGCACGTCCGGGCTGGGGTCTTCGTCGAGCAGGCGGGAAAGGGCGGCGGCTGTGTCCGGCTCGTCGGGTTCGGCCAGGGTGCGAACGGTTTGTCTGCGCGCGGCGGTGTCGGGATTGCCGTAATTGTGCAGGAGCTGGCGGACCTTGTCCGAATCCTGCGGGGTATCCCAGGGGAGTTGCAGGAGGATGGCGGCGGCCTGCTGGCGCAGGATGGGTTCCTCGGAGCGGCTGGCGCGGAGGATGGCCGGTCGGGCGGAGCGGCCCAGGGCGAGCAGGGCGGCGGAGGCGGATTGGCGCTGGTTCGGCTCATCGGAGCTGAGTTGCGCGACCAAGGCGGCGATGCGGTCATCGAGCGATTGGGGCTGGGAAGTCGGGGGCTGGGTGGTGGCCGCCGCCACGGCATCAGGCCGGTTCCCCAAGAACGCAAGAATCACCGCCAAGGCCAAAAAATGCCCGGAAATCACCGTCGCGGCGGCGAGCTTTTTGGGCGTCAAAACGTAGTAATCGAGCGCGATTTGGAGATAATGAAGGGGTTGTCTCATCTCACCGTCGCGGCTGGAGGGACCGGCTGGCGCACGCAACGGCGTGAGGGTGGGGGTGGAGTCGCTTTTGGCCCCAGAGGAGTTCATGGATGGCTGAAAAAGTATCCGAATCCGCGGCCGCTTCCAACACCGAATACAACGAGGCGATGATCAAGGTGCTGGAGGGGATCGAGCACGTGCGCACCCGCCCGGCGATGTACATCGGGGACACCGGCGCCCGCGGGCTGCACCATCTCGTCTACGAAATCGTCGATAACTCCATCGACGAGGCGATGGCGGGGTTTTGCCATTCGATCACCGTGACCGTCAACAAGGATGAAAGCTGCACGGTGGTGGATGACGGGCGGGGCATCCCGGTCGGCATCCATCCGACGGAGAGAATTCCCACCGTCGAGGTGGTCTTCGCCAAGCTGGGGGCGGGGGGAAAGTTCGAGCACGACGCGTCCAGTCCGTACAAAGTGACCGGCGGTCTGCACGGGGTGGGCGCCAGCGTGGTCAACGCGCTGTCCGAATGGCTGGAAGTGGAGGTGGCCCGCGACGGCAAGCTGCATCGCATGGAATTCGAGCGCGGCAAGAAGGCCAGCGAATTCAAGGTCGTGGGCAAGAGCCACAAGACCGGCACCAAGGTCTCCTTCAGAGCGGATGACAAAATTTTTCCGGACATCGAGCTGAAATACGAAATCCTGCAAAAGCGACTGCGCGAGTTGGCGTACCTGAACGAGGGGCTGGCGATCATCGTGGAGGATCAGCGCAGCGGGAAGCGCGAGGAATTCAAATACGAAAAGGGGCTGGTGGAATACGTCCGGTACATGAACGACGCGAAGGTGACGTTGACGCCGGTGATTTATTTCAAGAAGGAGGACGCGGCCAGCCGCCTGGTGGTGGAAGTGGCGCTGCAATACAACGACGGCTACAACGAGACGATCGAGGCGTTCGCCAACAATATCAACACGCACGAAGGGGGCACGCACCTCAGCGGGTTCAAGACGGCGCTGACCGGCACGATCAACCGCTACGCCGAAGCAGCCGGCCTGATGAAGGACGTTCGCCCCAGCGGCGACGACGTGCGCGAAGGGTTGATCGCGGTGGTCAGCGTCAAGGTTCCCGAGCCGCAGTTCGAAGGGCAGACCAAGACCAAGCTGGGCAACAGCGAAGTCGAGGGTTTCGTCAGCTCGGCCGTCAACGAGAAACTGGGGGCGTACCTGGAGGAGCATCCGAGGGAGGCCAAGGCGATTTTTGAAAAAGGGATGCTGGCGGCCGAGGCGCGCGAGGCGGCGCGCAAGGCCCGCGAGCTGACGCGGCGCAAGAACAGCCTGGAAGGCAACAGCCTGCCGGGCAAACTGGCCGACTGTCGCAGCAAATCCAACGAGGACACGGAGCTGTTCCTGGTGGAGGGGGATTCGGCCGGCGGATCGGCCAAGCAGGGACGCGACTCGAATCTCCAGGCGATCCTGCCGCTGTTTGGAAAAATCCTCAACGTGGAAAAAGCCACCGCGGTCAAAATGCTCTCCCACGAGGCGATCCGCACCATCATCAGCGCCCTGGGGTGCGGGTTCCACGAGGATTTCAACATGGACAAGCGGCGTTACGGCAAGATCGTCATTATGACGGACGCGGACGTGGACGGCAGCCACATTCGCACGCTGCTGCTCACGTTTTTCTTTCGGCACATGCAGGACCTGATCAAGGGCGGGCGGGTGTACGTCGCCCAGCCGCCCCTGTACCAGGTGACGCGCAAGAAAAAGAGCGAATACGTCCTCAACGAGCGCGCCATGCGCAAGGCGCTGACCGAACTGGGGTTGGAAGGGGCGCAGCTCGTTCTGCGCGACGACGAGGCCAAGGAAAAACGCCGCCTGGGGGGCGAAGAGCTGCGCCGCGTCGTGGATCTGCTGATCCGCGTGGAAGAACTGGTGAAGGTGATCCAGCGGCGCGGGATCGACTTCGCCGAATTCCTGGCCAGGCGCGACAGCGCCGGGCGGCTGCCGCTGTATCAACTGGTCGTCGAGGGCGAGGAGAAGTTCTTCTATTCCAGCCAGGAGCGAGACCAGTTCCTCCGCGACGAAAACCTTCTGATGGAAACCGCCGAGGACGAAAACGACGGCCAATGGCAGCGCCTGCAAAAGAATCAGGAATTGCACGAAGTGAAGGACATGGAAAAGCTGTTCGTGCAGCTCGATCAGTACGGCCTGTCCATCGACGACTATTATCTGACGCAGGAAGAATCGGTCAGCGGCGAGAAATTGCCGACCAAGTACGCGCTGCTCAGCGAGGACAAGTTCCGCGACGTGGCCGGGGTGGCCCAAATCCTCCCGGGCATCCTGGAGCTGGGCAAAAGCGGCATCGAGATCAAGCGCTTCAAAGGGCTGGGGGAAATGAACAGCGATCAATTGTGGGAGACGACGCTGGACCCGCAGCGTCGGGTGCTGCTGCGCGTGACGCTGGAGGAGGCCGGCGAAGCGGAGCGACTCTTCAGCGTGCTGATGGGCGAGGACGTGGAGCGGCGCCGGCAGTTCATCGAGGAGCACGCCCTGGAAGTGAAGAATCTGGACGTGTGAGAGGCGAGCGTTCGGGGGTCTGCTATTTTCTAGCCGCGGACGGAAGTCCGCGGAGCATTTCCGCGGGCTCCCGCCCGCGGCTATGAATTGCATCGACAGATTGGCTCAGGGGGCGCTGGGCGACTTGCACAGGCGCTTGGCCAGGTCCGACAGATTCTGATGCGCCAATTCGCAGGCGTAGTCTACGGCGATGGTGGTGCGATAGGCTTCGATCTTTGTCAGCGAATCGCTCTGGGCATCGGCGGCGGCCAAAAAGGGAGCGTGCAAGCGCTCCCACAGGGCCATCACGTTGCTGTACGTCGGCGGCGGAATCTGATCTACGGGCATGACCAGGGAGCCGCTGGGCAATAGGCGCATGAGTTCTTCCAGGGGCATGGGCTGCGGCGGGGGAAGCGGCGCTTCCAGGGGCACGATCGCCACAACCGGATGCGATGGTGTCGGATAGACGGCGGCCAGGAACGCATCCACGTACAAGCCGCGGCGGGTTTGCAACCGCCGGATTTGCACCGCCGGCTGGATCGATCCCCATCCGGCCACGAGCAATTGCCCGTGAGGAAATTTCTCAAGGATGTCTCGTCCAGAAATCTGCTGTGAAGAATCCCTGGCGATCAGATCAAGGCGAATGACCCCTTCGCCGCAGCGTTGGCGGCGTTGGCGGCGGGCTTCTTGCAGGGGCATGTACAGGCGGGCCAGAGCGTCGAAATCCTGCTGACGCAGGGCGGCTTCCTCGGCGGCCGCCAGGGTGCGCTCGGCCGCCAGGTACTCCATGCGCATGAGCTGCTCTTGGCCCAACTCGCACTGGACCTGGATGTCATTCATGGCTGGATTGTACAGAGATTAACCGATGGCGCGGCGCAGGGCGGCCACCACGTCCTGCCACTGCCGGCTGGTTTGCGTGGTCTCGTAGATCAGCAGGTCGCCCAGGGTCACGAAATCCCGGTTTTCCAAGGCGGATTTGATCTGCTTGAGTTGCTCGGTCATTTCCAGCAGAAGGTCGGTCAAGGGGCGCTGGCCGATGCGGATTTCTTCCAGATCAATTTTCAGAAGCCGGGCGGTTCCCAGAAGAGATTGCTGGGCGTTGTGCCAGGTGGTGAAGCAGCCGGAGAGTTTTTCCATGGCTTTGACGTTTTGGTTTTTTTGCAGCAGGTCGGCGGCTTCGGCCTTGAGGCGGTCGGCTTCGCCGAGCTGCGTCTCGACCTGGCCCAGGATGTCCAGGGCCATTTCCTTTGGCTCGGCGGTTTCGATGAAGACGGTGTGATCGCTCAGGGGCGATTTGCGCACGGCGCCAAGCTGGTGCAGGTCGGGCTCCTGGCCGTCGATCAGCACGTGCACCACCAGGCGGTTGGCTCGCTGCAGATGGGATAAAACCTGCCCGACGGTGCGCAGCCCCAGCTCCTCGGCTTTTAGAGGCGCATGATCGACGGTAACGGCCATAGGCGCTCCTTCGGCGCTGTGTATCGGCCAAAGTCGCCCGACAACGTGAAAAGGTCCGATAAATAGTACCACAACCCGCGTAGGCACCAAATCAAGCCCTGCATGTACATGTGGGGTTACGACAGGGCAACCGCATTCTCAGCCGGTGAGTAGCTTGAGCAGATAATCGTGATCCCAGGCGGCGTTGAGGCGTTTGCCTTTGATACCTCGCTTTTTAGTGGTTTCCCGCTGCAACAGGTTCAGGGCAATTCGCCGGATGCGGCTGAAGTTCTCGGCGGCATGGCCCTTCCGCACTCGACTTTGATCCTCGGCGAAGCTTACATCCAGAACGTAATGCAGCCTGTTCTCGATGCCCCAATGTCCGCGGACGGTCCCGGCCAGACGCTGGGCATCGATGCCATCCAGAGTGCTGATGTAATACCGTCGTTCGGTGCTGATGCCCTTCAGAGGTACGTCCCGAACCGCTTCCACCACGGCCACCGACCGCAAGCCGGCCCAGCGATTCCGCTCCTCGCCCAGCCAGTCGATTTGATGGGTGATCCACACGCGGCGGGTCTCGATCCTGCCATGATCCTTTTCCACCGTTTGCACAAAGTCGTGCTGCACGCCGACGAACTTCTCCAGGATCATCTCATCCAGGTGCGTTTGAAGCGACTGGGCAAGCGTTGGCTGGTTGTCCTTGACGCACAGGACATAATGGCCCCCTTGTTTGACGATCCGTTGGGCGATGGCCGTCTGACAGCCGATGGCGTCGATGGTGACCGTGGCGTCGTGCAGGTCCAGCAATTCCAGCAGCTTGGGAATCGCCACGATCTCATTTTCCTTGCCATCGACCGCCAGCTGCGAAAAAACGGTCGCATTGGCCGTGATGAAGGCGCTGACCAGATGCGTGGCGGCCGATTGATCCCAGGCATGCTGGAAACTGCGGCGAATCCGCTTGCCGTCGATGGCCACCAACTGGCCGCCGCTGCTGCCGGACAGGGCCTTGGTCCATTGAATGAAGCAACGCTCAAAGGCGTCGGGATCAAGGCGTGCGAAGACCCGTTCGAAGGTGTCCTGGCTGGGAATGCCGTGCGGTAGATCCAGGAAGGTTCTGAACCACTTGAGCTTGGCTTTGCCGAAATCCCGCACATCCGACCAGGAATCGGCCGCGCAGATCACCGCACACACAGCGATGACAATCATGTCCGACAGACCATGTCGCCGACCTTGGGCCCGCCGCGGATCGGGCAGGTCGGCAAAATGCTCATAAATCGAATTGGCCATCCGTGACCTCCATAAAAGCCTGCTCCGCAGGCCATGGAGGCCATCATACGATTCTCAGCCGCTCGTCAAGTTAGAATGCGGTCGCCCTGGGGCGCGGCCCACCGCGCCGCCCGCGTTCATTGGCGATGCCCGCCGTTTGATCTACAATTTTGCCCGCATGTTCCGTCACGTCCCCAATGCCCTGACGCTCCTGCGCCTGGTGCTGGCCGCCGTCTTCTTCGTGCTGCTCTCTAATTACCAGAACGAAAGTCCCACCGGCCCCGGCCCCGGCCGCGAGCTGGTCCTGCTCAACATCGCGTTCTTCGTCTACCTGCTGGCGCTTTTGACCGATTTCCTCGACGGCTATCTGGCGCGCCGATGGAACGTCGAAGGCGCCTTTGGCCGCATCGTCGATCCCTTCGTCGACAAGGTGCTGGTCCTGGGCAGCTTCATCTTTTTTGCCGGCAAGAACTTCACCATTCCCTTTCCCAACCCCACCGAGACTCCGCAGAACGTCAAGACGATCACCGGCGTGGTGCCCTGGATGGTCGTGGTGATCCTGGCCCGCGAGCTCTTGGTCACCAGCCTGCGCGGCAGCAGCGAAAGCGGCGGCCAGGCCTTCGGCTCTCAATTCAGCGGCAAGCTCAAGATGGGCCTGCAATCCGTCACCATCCTGGTCATCTTGCTCTACGTCAATTACCGCCAGCGCCTGACCGGCATCGAGACGCAGTTCCGCATCTTCCGAGACTTTTGCATCTGGGCCACCCTGGCCGTCACCGTCATCAGCGGCCTGCTCTACCTCCGCGACGGCATCGTGCTGCTGCGCCGCCGGCACTCGGAGGCCCCGCGGTGAGGCGATGGATCGTCACCATGGGCGGCGTCGGGTATCTTCCGGCCTCCGGCACCTTCGCCAGCCTGTTGACCTGCCTGCTTCTTTGGCCCCTGTTCCTGTGGCGAAGCGATCCACTCGATCAGACGGCCCTGGCCATCGGTGGAACGATTCTCTTTTCCGCACTGGGTCTGGCCCTGGGCCGCTGGGCCATCGCGTTCTTCGCCCATGCCGACCCCAGTGCCTTTGTCCTGGATGAGGCGGCGGGCATTTGCCTCACCTGCATCCTTCTTCCCGCCCATGGCCCGGCGCAAATCGCCGGCAAGCTCCTGGCCGTCTTCCTGACCTTCCGTTTGTTCGACATCACCAAGCCGTTCCCCCTTCGCCGATTGGAGCGCCTGCCGCACGCCTGGGGCATCCTGGCCGACGATCTGGGCGCTGCCGTTTACGCCAATCTCCTCTGCCAGCTCCTGATCCGTTGGCTCGCCGCCTGGCCGTGGCATGCGCCGACAACCGCGATACAATAACGCCGGAGGTTTGCTCTCGTGGCCCAGGCTGAAATCGACATCGCCGATGACAAAATGCTCCCCCTGGCCGTGGAGCTCCACAACGCCGTTTTCCGTCCCAAACGTGAGGTCGATTTCTTCAAACGCCGATTCACCGGGCGCTACAACACCCTCACCCTCATCGCCCGCATGGACCGCAAGCCCGTCGGCTTTTGGATCGGATTCGAGCTGAAGCCGGGAATGTTTTACCATTGGCTGGGGGCGGTGGTGGCGGAGGTGCGCCGCCACGGCGTCGGCCGCCAGCTCCAGGAAGCCCAGCAGGCTTGGGCCAAGGATCACGGCTACGAATACATCCGCTGCGAGTGCCTGAACCATCAGCGCGAGTTCATCCACTTCGCCATCGCCATGGGATATGACATTGTCGGCATCCGGTGGGATTCCACCCATGCCGACAACCTGATCGTCTTTGAAAAGAACATGGTGGAATGAGTTGCGGTGTGAGGCGTTCGGCCGCTTCTAGCGATCCGCCGAAGCCACCGGCGCTTGGCCCGCGGCCGCATTGGCCGGCGCGGCCAGGGCGTGTCCCGGCAGAGGCAGGGCCGGCCACCAGCGCCTCTGGGCCTGTGCAGACAGCGCCTGCGCCCAAGCCGCGACCCAGACAGTTGTTATAACCGTCGCCACGGCGAGGTAATAGACCAACCTGTGAACCAAATTCGCCAACATCAAAACCCCCGCTCCTTAACCGAATTATAACGTTATCTTTTTGGAGTCCTAACGGTCGAAGCGGAAAAAATCGTGACCTCCGATGAATTCGACGCCTGGCTCACTCAACCGGCCCAAACGCGGCGGCCTCTGGTGATGGGCGTCTTGAACGTCACCCCCGACAGTTTCAGTGATGGGGGGCGCTTCCAAGACCCCCAAGTCGCCCTCGAGCATGCCCAAGCGATGGTCCGCGCCGGCGCCGATTGGATCGACATCGGCGGTGAATCCACGCGCCCGGGCTCCCAGCCGACGCCGGCTCAGGAGCAACTCCGCCGCATCCTGCCGGTGATCCGAGCCGTGCGGGCGGCGCTTTCGACGTTGGTCTCTATCGACACAACACGGGGGGAGGTTGCGGAGGCGGCGCTGGACGCCGGGGCCGATCTCGTCAACGACATCTCCGCCGGCCGGGATGACCCGGCGATGCTGCCGCTGGTCGCCCGCCGAAACGCCGCCATCATCCTCATGCACATGCAGGGCACCCCCGCCACCATGCAGATCAGCCCGACGTACCGCGACGTGACCGCCGAAGTCGCCCAGTTTCTCATCCAGCGTCGCGACACCGCCGTCGCCGCCGGCATCGATTCACGCCGAATCCTCCTGGACCCCGGTCTGGGATTCGGCAAGACGCTGTCCCATAACCTGCAGCTCTTGAATCAAACGGCGACTCTGGCGGCGCTGGGCCATCCCCTGGTGGTCGGACCCAGCCGAAAAGGTTTTGTCTCGGAGGTTACCGGCCAGGCGGCGCCGGACCAGCGGCTCTTCGGCACCGCCGCCGCCGTCGCCTGGGCCGTTACTAACGGCGCCGCCGTCGTACGTGTCCATGATGTCGGACCCATCGCCCAAATTTTGCGGATGGTCCACGCGATTCAGGTCGCAAAAAATGCCGATTTTCTCAAGGATTGATGGCCCCTTTGCCGGTTTGTTTATATAGTCAACAAAGCGGATGTACGCCGATCCTCACGCTAATCTCAGCACTTTCCTCCGCTCCATCACGGCCTATCCCTGGTGGCAGGTGGCCATACAGCTCGTTCTCATCGGCGTTGTCGTGTTTTGGGTGATCCGCTTCCTGGAGGGCACGCGCGGCGTCCGCATGCTCAAGGGCATCGCCGTCATTCTCATCAGCCTCTACCTGATCGTCAGCCTCGCCCGCAACGTGCTGCATTTGGAGCCGCTCGTCTTTCTCTATGAAAAACTGCTCCTGTTCGCCTCCTTCGCGTTGGCCGTGGTCTTCCAGCCGGAGCTGCGCCGCGCTCTGATGCGCTTGGGCGAGACGCGACTCTTTCGCGGTTGGTCCCACCAGATCAACGAAGACATCGAGCAACTGGTCGAATCCGCCACGTTCCTCTCCCGCCGCAAGATCGGCGGCCTGATCGCCATCGAACGCGAGGTGAACCTCAGCAGCTTCGCCGAAAGCGCCACCCGCGTGAACGCCGACCTCTCCGCCGACCTGCTCAACACCATCTTCTGGCCCAACTCGCCGCTGCACGATCTGGGCGTGGTGGTCAGCCAGGGCCGCATCGCCTTCGCCGGCGTGCAGTTCCCCCTGACGGAAAGCGGGGAGACGGAGCGCGAGCTGGGCAGCCGCCACCGCGCCGCCGTCGGCATGAGCCAGGAAAGCGACGCCGTCGTCATCGTCGTCTCCGAGGAAACCGGCGACATCAGCATCGCCGAAAGCGGCAAGCTCATCCGCAAGCTAACCCCCGACGCCCTGCGCGGCCTGCTCAACGAATTGCTCAGCCGCGGCCAACTCGCTTCCGAGCGCAAGGCCGCGGCCTAGGAGGAAGCCCGTTTGCCAAACCCGCTCATGGACCAACCCGCCTCGACAAGCACGCCGCCGCAGCCCCCGTGGCAAAAAAGGCCCACCGTCGTCGACTACTACGCCCGCAAAGCCGTCGAACGGGCTCGGCGATTGCATCGCGGGTTCACCCGCCAGAACATCGTCGCCTTCCTTAAAACCCTGGTCTGGGTCGTCCCCTTGACGCTGCTGGTTTGGATCTACGCCGAGCAGGAGCAGCTGGTCACCGCTACCAACGTCCAGGCCACCATCGAGGTCCGCAGCACCGACCCCAACCGTACCGTGACCTTGCTCAGCCCCCAGGAAAAAATGATCCTCTGCGACCTGCGCGGACCCAATTCCAACCTTGAGCAGGTTCGCGCATCGCTGACCCCCACCTCGCCCCTGCTCATCGACATTGACGATTCCACGCACCTGGGCGAGCACGAAATCCAAACCCTGCCGAAAATCGAAAACAATTCGCGATTCAAATCGGCCGGCCTCACCGTGGAAAAGGCCTCGCCTGAATCCCTGCGGATATTCGTGGACCGTCTGGAAGAGCGCGACGTGCCCGTGGAGGCCCCGCCCGGCCTGCTCAGCCTGCAAAGCGCCTCTTTCACACCCGCCACGGTGAAGATCAAGGGCCCCCACCACGTGCTGGACATGCTCGCCCAAGCCAGCAACGGGCATCTGGCCGTCACCGCCGACCTGGCCAACCTGCCGATCCTCAATTCACCCGGGCAGCACGCGCCGGTGGCGGTGTCGCTGATGCCGATGGCCGGCGGCGACGTGACCTGCTCCCTGAGCACGGTGCAGGCGACGTTGGTGGTGAAGGAAGCCGATGTCCTGGGCACCGCCACCAACCTGCCCATTTACCTTCTGGCTTCCGGATCGCTGCTGGACAAATACAAGATCACCTATGAGCCGCTGTTCTATCCCAGCGTGAAAGTGATTGGTCCTCCCGACAAGATCGATCAGATCAACACCCGCCAGGCGCGGCCGATCGCCGTTCTGGAGATCGAGGACGAAGATGCCAAGAGCCCGCGCCCCAAGTCGCTGCGCATTCTCGACCTGCCCCCGGGCGTGCACCTGGCCAAAGGCGAAGACCCCAAAGCCTCATTCACCGTGATTGAACGCTGACCTGTGCGCCCTGCGCAGCAGGGCGCACGATTTAGCGGCGGTGCGCAGCACAATACTGTCCGGAACCAACTTAATCTAATCTTAACTTGCGCCCGGCCGGTTTCTGTGTTTTGATTCCGTCCG
>Ga0208038_1000968_pt1 | contig 17753 bp, 18 predicted proteins | sample June2015DPH_16_1_FD_184714 | JGI IMG/M metagenome (GOLD analysis project Ga0208038, IMG submission 184714) | Peatland microbial communities from SPRUCE experiment site at the Marcell Experimental Forest, Minnesota, USA - June2015DPH_16_100... | ecosystem: Environmental > Terrestrial > Soil >...
GACCCATCGTGCCGGGCACGACGCAGTGCCTCCTCCACGCGCTCGCCTGCGGCAACAGCGGGGTCGGCGACGAAGCTCAGCGTCGGCGTCCGCTTCAGCCTCACCTCGCGTGCAATGGCCGTTTGGAGATCACCTCGCCGCGCTTGGAGCGCGGCGAGGGCGCCCTCGGGCAAGGAGGCCATGTAGACGGTGGCGTGGCGAAGGTCCGGATCCACGCTCACGCCGGTCACCGTCAGCAACGCCAGGCGGTCGTCGTCATCGCGGAGCCGCTCGAGGGCATCGCCCAGCACTTGGACGAGGACGGCGTTGACACGCGCGGCCCGCGGATAGCCAGCCGACGAACGACGATCGTGTTGCCTAGCTACGGGGGATCTCCCGTTCCTCGTAGGTTTCGATCACGTCGCCCTCCTTCAGGTCCTGGAAGTCGGTGAGACCTATTCCGCATTCGAAGCCTGCCTGAACCTCTCTGACGTCGTCCTTGAAGCGGCGCAACGAAGAGATCGCTCCCTTCCAGATGACCACGCCTTCGCGGAGGAACCGGACCTTGGAGCCCCGCGCTATCGCACCGTTGGTGACGTAGCAGCCCGCGACTGCTCCCACCCTCGGGACCCGGAAGACGGCGCGCACCTCGGCATCGCCGGTGACGATCTCCTCGATCTCGGGGGCGAGCATCCCGACCATGGCCGCCTGCACGTCCTCGATGAGCTTGTAGATGATCTCGTAGGTGCGGATCTCCACCTTGTGGCTCTCGGCCAGCTCGCGGGCCCTGCGATCGGGCCGGACGTTGAAACCGATGATCGTCGCGCCCGACGCCGCAGCGATGGTCACGTCGCTCTCGGAGATGCCGCCCACGGCACGATGCACGAAGGACACTTTCACGTCGTCGCGCTCGAGCTTGAGAAGGCTCTGGGTCACCGCTTCGAGCGAACCCTGTACGTCGGCCTTCAAGACCAGGGTGAGCGTCGCGGTCTCGCCCTTGCGGATCGCCTCGAAGAGGTCCTCGAGCTTCGCCCCCGGGCTTGTGGACAGGGTCGACGCCTGCGCGAGCGTCGTGAAGCGAAGCCGTTGTTCGCGGGCGTCGCCCACCGTCCTCGCTATCGAAAGGTCCGAGGTGACCCGGAGCTCGTCGCCGGCTATCGGGGGCTCCGACAGCCCGAGCACCTGCACCGGCATGGAAGGGAAGGCTTCTTTGATCTGGTCGCCGCGGTCGTTTATCAAAGCCTTCACGCGGCCCCATGCGGCCCCGGCCACGATCGGCTCCCCGACGCGCAACGTCCCGCGCTGCACGATGATCGTCGCTACCGGCCCGCGGCCGATGTCGAGGTTCGACTCGAGCACGACGCCTCTCGCGTCGACTTCGGTGTCGGCACCCAGCTCGAGCACCTCGGCGAGCACGACGAGCTGCTCGAGGAGCTCGTCGATGCCGAAGGACTGAAGAGCCGAGATCTCGACGGTGATCGTGTCGCCGCCCCAGGCCTCCGGCACGAGCCCGTGCTCGGACAGCTGCTGCAGCACCCGGTTGGGGTCCGCGTCCGCCTTGTCGATCTTGTTGATCGCGGCCACGATCGGGACCTTCGCTGCCTTCGCGTGGTTGATCGCCTCCACCGTCTGGGGCATCACACCGTCGTCGGCAGCGACGACCAGCACCACGATGTCGGTGACGCTCGCTCCCCTCGCGCGCATGGCCGTAAAGGCCTCGTGGCCGGGGGTGTCGATGAAAGTCAACAACTGGCCGTGCCACTCGACCTGGTAGGCACCAATGTGCTGGGTGATCCCGCCGGCTTCGCCTGCGATCACGTTCGAGTGACGGATCCGGTCCAACAGCAGCGTCTTGCCGTGGTCGACGTGGCCCATGACGGTGATGACGGGAGGTCGCACCGGCAGCTCCTCGTCCTCGTCCTCGATGTCCTCACCACCGAAGAACCTGGCCCGGAGGGCGGCCTCCTGCTCTTCGCCGGGATCGACCAATCGGATCTGCGCGCCGATCTCCGCGGCAAAAAGCCCGATCATGTCGTCGGTAAGCGGTTGCGTCGCCGTGACCATCTCACCCTGGAGGAGGAGAAAACGCACGACGTCGCCGGCAGAGCGGTTGAGCCGCGGGCCGAGCTGTTGAGGTGTGGAACCGCGCTCAACGATCACCTCGTGGTCGGGAACCGGAGCGCTCGACGCCAGGTAGGTCGCTATCTGGACCGGCTCGAGCTCCTCCATGTTGCGACGCCGACGGCGTGGCCTGCGTTGGGGCGGACGCCCCCTGCCGACGGGGCCGCCTCGCGCTGCACCCGTTGGACCACCAGGCGTATAGCCGCCACCGCGGGCGCCAGGGGCTCCTCCGCCTCCGTAGCCGCCGCCGGTGGGGCGCCCGCCGTCCCGCGGCGGGAAGTGACCAGGAGAGCGCGGGAAGCCGGTGCCCGATCCGGGCCGCGGGCTCACTTGACGCCCGGCCGGCGGCCGAGAACCGACAGCACCAGGACGTGTCGGGTTCATCCCCGGGCGCGCGCCCGGGGCAACGGGACGCGTTCCCGGGGCGGGCGGGCGCGAGCCCGTACCGCCCGGCGGCAGCGGACGCCGCGATCCGGGCGGTGGTGGAATCGGACGACCCGAGATCGACCGCGGTCCGGGAGGTGGAGGGATCGGCTTGCCTGAAGGGCTGACCGGTCGCGGCGCGCCCACCTTGTGATTGCCACCGGGTGCCAGGGGAACGGCCGTCGGTGACGAAGAGGTGGAAACCGTCCCCTCCTGGGGCGGAGAGACCGGGACGACCGTGGCAGCTGCGACCGCCGCGCCGGGCACTGACGGCGCGGCTGGTGCGACCGAAGCCGGTGGGGCCGACGGCGGCACCGGAGCGCGGGGCGCGAGGGGAGACGGCGCGGGCCCTGGACGCTGGCCACCGGCTGCCGACCCGGGCCTCGCAGTCCCCGGGGGGGCCGCCGACCTGGGCGCGCCAGCAGGAGGCGTGACGAGCGGGCGCGCAATGACGGTCCGTGGCGCATCGATGGTCTCGCTTGTCGACTTGCTCACCACCAGGCGTTGACCCGGGCGTGGCTCGTGGATCTGCGCGACGGCTTCGGCCTCCGGCAGGAAAACGTCGCTGACGCCTGAGGTGATCGGCTCGGGTGTGGGCGCAGGCGGCGCGGCACCAGGTCGCTCGCCTACGGGCACGCTCGCGCTGCGCTGGGACACGCCCGCCCCTCTCGGTCTCGCGCCTGCGACCGAGCTCGTTGCAGGTGCCGCAGCCGGCTCCTCGGGTTGAACGGCGCGACGCAGCCCTTCACGGTCGGCCTTCCGCCGGGCGCGGTCGGCTTGCGCGTCTTCGATCGACGACGAGTGGCTCTTCACACCGATCCCGAGATCGATGCAAATGTCCAGGGCTTCCTTGTTTGTCAGCCCCAGCTCACGGGCAAGCTCGTAGACGCGGATTTTCTTGGGCAACTGGTGGTTCGGTCCTCTCCGATCGAGGGGCAGCGCAGCGTTCGGGATCCCGAGCCTGACGCGGCCTTACATTCTCACACAACGCCGCTGGCTCGTACACCCGTGCACGCATTCTAGGCCCTAGTCCACGATTGCCGAGTCGTCCGCCAACGCGCGTCGAGAGCGCGGCATCACTGCCGAAGTACCGGAGAATCTGCGCAAACCGGTGTCGGCCGTCATGCCTGGCCCGTCTCCTCGGCGTCACTGCGGACTACATTGCGGGCGGTGCAACTGTCGTTCGGCTTCCGGGAGGGCGAAGCACTGGTGGCAGTCGAACGGGCGAACGGCGGAGAGCTGGCTCCGCTCCTGCAGGTGCTGTGGACTCTGCACGGCCTCACGCCGGCCCGGTCGAGGCCGAGCCCCGCCGAGTTCGCCGCCTCGGCGACTCTGTTGATCGACCTCGGCGTCGTCGAGTACGTCGACGACCAGCTCGGCCTCACGCCTGAGGGGCGCAAGCTGCTGCGACGATCCGGCATGCGCAACGATCCGCGGCACGTGGCGCTCGTCACCGAGCTGCTGCAGGAGTTCGACGGGGAGGACTACGAACCCGAGGGACCGCCGGCCGCGCCGACGGAGGAAGATGTTCGCCAGGCCCTCAGCGATGGGGACCTCATCCAGGGCACTGAGGGTGGCGCCGGCACGCCGGTCATCGACGAGCACTACTCGCCGATCCTCGGTCTCGGCTCGCCCGGCTTCGTCATCGCGTCGCACCCGGTGCCGGCCGTCCCGCCCGGCGACGCCGGCTACGCACCGGAACCGCCCGAGTCCCTCCGGTTTACGGGATCGCCGGCACACCCTTTCCTCGACCGCCTGTTCGGCCGCGGGCGGCGAGACCACAGCGGGCGCGAGAGCGCGGGCGGCAGTTGAGCCGGTGCCGGGGAACGCTATCGGGGGGTCTTCCCGGGCGGTCGCCGGGAAGCCGACCGCGCGGAGCTTGACTCGGACCTCAGCTCCGCTCGCAACCGGTCAACGGCTTCCGGCCTGATGGCATGGCGCAGGGCTCTCGAAAACGCGCCACGCCGGTCCGCTAGCTCTACACATCCGGGCGCGTCACGGCAGAGCCATGCGCCGCGGCCGTCGAGGCCAGTGCCGACGCGAAGCGCTCCTTCGCCGGCATGAACAACGCGCACGAGCTCGGACACCGGCGCCACGCGGCGACATCCGATGCAGGTGCGGAGCGGAGTCGTTACGAGAGCTGCCCTTCTCCGCTGGGCGCCTCCGGCTCGCCTGGCGGGGGTGGGAGGAAGTCACCGGTCTCGATGCCTTCTGCGACGGCTTCGGTGGCGACATCGGCCTCGGTCTTGCCGGCTCCACCGCTCTCCGCGTCGATTTCCACTGTCTCACCCGCGGCCCACGCCTCCGCCGACAGAGTCTCCCCGCCTTCGGCCGGCTTCCAGACCATCTCACCCGACTGTTCGACCCACTCGCCCTCGGCCCACTCGCCCTCCGCGTAATGGGCTTCCTCAGCCGCAGCCTCGGATTCGCTCTTGATGTCGATGTGCCATCCCGTCAGGCGCGCGGCCAGGCGGGCATTCTGGCCCTCCTTGCCGATCGCAAGCGACAGCTGATAGTCGTGAACGATCACCGTCGCCCGGCCGCGATCCTCGTCGAGGATGACCTCTTTCACCTTGGCCGGCTGGAGCGCCCGTGACACGAACTCGGCCGGGTCATCCGAGAACGGCACGATATCGACCTTCTCGCCGCGCAGCTCGGTGGTGACCATGCGCACCCGCGCGCCCCGGGCGCCCACGCAGGCTCCCACCGGGTCCACGTTGCTGTCGTTCGACCAGACCGCGATCTTGGTCCGATGGCCGGGCTCTCGGGCGCAGGCCTTGATCTCGACGACCCCGTTGGAGATCTCGGGCACCTCAAGCTCGAAAAGGCGCTTGATGAGCCCGGGGTGGCTGCGCGAGACGACGATCTGAGGCCCTTTGCTCGTCTTGCGGACCTCGACGATGTAGGCCTTGAGGCGGGCACCGTGGTCGTAGCGCTCGTAAGGGACCTGCTCCGCCTGAGGCAACAGTGCCTCGACCTTGCCCAGGTCGAGGAGGGTGTAACGGTTGTCGCTCTGCTGAATGATCCCTGTGACGATGTCGCCCTCGCGCCCCGCGTACTCCTCGTACTTGCGATCGCGTTCTGCTTCGCGGATGCGCTGGAGGATCACCTGGCGCGCCGCCTGGGCAGCGATGCGGCCGAAGTCCTCAGGAGTGTCGTCCCATTCGCGCGTTACGTTGCCTTCCTCGTCCAGCTCCTGGCCGTAGACGCGGATCTCCCCGGAGTCCGGGTCGATCGTCACGACGGCCTCCTCAGCGGCCTGCGGGAGGCGCTTGTACGCGGCCACGAGCGCGTTCGCGAGCGCGTCGAACAACGTGTCAACCGCGATGCCCTTCTCCACGGCGATCTGCTGGAGCGCCTCCAGGAGGTCGAAATTCGTCGAGCTCATAGCGTGTCCGCCATCTCTCTCTGGGCGCTGCCACTTCCTTTCTCTGTCGACGACGCCTTCGCGTCGCGGCGCCTGTCGCTGCGGGCTGTCGGCGAGGCCGTACTCGCCAACGCCGCCCTCCAGTCGAAGACCGTGTGAGCTCTTTCGATGTCGCCATACGCGAGGTGCCTGCAGCCATCGGGCAGTTCAGACGCCGTAACGACGACGCCACGGTCGTCGGCGGAGACGAGCTCGCCCTCGAGCCTCCGCTCGCCTTCGACCCCCGGCATCGTGCGAAGCGAGATCTGGTGGCCGACGAACCGGCGGAAGTGATCCGGCCGGCGGAGGCGCCTCTCCAGGCCCGGGCTCGAGACCTCGAGCTCGTACCGGCTCGACGGTCCGATTCCCTCACGGTCGATCGCAGCCGAGATCGACTTGCTCGCGGACGCGAGCGTGTCCAGGTCGACTCCACCCTCGCGGTCGACTGTCACGACGATGTTCCCGGACCTGATCTCGACGTCCACGAGATCAAGGCCAGCGGTCTGCAGCAATGGCGCGGCGATGCGCTCTACGTCGTCTGACGTACCCATCGCCGCTGCCTCCTTCGTAACCTACCTGCTCCAGAAATGACAAAACGTGGGCGGCCGCCCACGTCCACGCTTGCTGCATATCAATCGAACGGTTCGGGAGACTTTAGCATTCCGCCGGCCTGCCGGCACTGCCCAATCTCAGTCTACCGGGCTCTCATCGCGCCCCGTACGCCTTCTAGGTGGGCATTTGCGGCTCCTCGACCAGGTGCCTGAGGTCGTCTCTCGCAAGGCCCAGCTGCTTGCGAACGGTGCCCTCGGCGATCCCGAGCGAACGGGCCGCCTCTTTCGGTGTGAGGCCCACCACGAAACACAACGTTGCGCACGCCCGCCGCCTGGCAGGCATGCGGCTCAGCGCGGCCTCGAGGCCGAGGTTCGAGACTGCCTCGGCAGCGGTGTCACGACGCGAAGCCTGCTCGGTCTCCAGCGGGTATTCGTGCTTCCAATGACCGCGCGATAGGCGGAACGCCGTGCGATAGGCGTACCCCGGTGGATTCGTGCCGAGGCGCACACGCCGCCAGTGACCGAGCGTGCGGGCGAAGGCTTCTTGCGCCACGTCCTCGGCCGTGGGCCGGTCCAAGCCCCCGATCTCGAGCGCGCGTACCAGCCGCGGATAGTGAGTCTCGTAAACGGTGACGAAGTCCCCGGCCACCTCGCTTGTTCGGTCGTCTTCGATGACAACAGTCTGTCCCACCGGGACCGTCCCCGGTCGCCAGGCGCGCTAACCGCCGATCGGCTTTGTAGTCGGGGCCGGTGCCCGGGAGCTGGGCGAACCCGACCCGCCTGAGCCCGTCGAACCGGGAGAGCCCGACGCACTGGAACCGGAGACATTCTGCGCTCCGCCGTTGAGCCCTGTGCACGCAGCCACCGTCATCGCCAAGGCCCCGGACCCCGGCAGGCCGGCTTGTTCGAGAACTGATCCGGTGCCGGACAGCGCGTACACCGTTGCCTGCCCTGGTGTCGCGCTGCCCTGGCTACCGGTCCCGCCAGCCTTTGCCGTCGTCTGCTCGTGAACGAGCACGGCCCAGTGGGCGACGACGGTCATCACGTCTTTGCCTCCTCCAGCAAAATCGGCACGCACGGCCACCGCCTGGCCCGTCGTGTGGGCGACGACAACGGCGATCGGTGACCCTTCCGCCTCACCTACGACCTGGTCCGACAGCACGTCGATGGGTCGCTCGAGCGCTGGCCCGAGCGGAACCGTGACGACTCCGACAGCCCCGGGATCGGACACCTCGACGACGAGGGCCTGGGTCACCGCACAGCTCGTCGGCAGTGCCTGCGCACTGGGCGTGGCAACCGAGGAACCCGGTTCGGTCCCGGTCGCCGCGGGGGTCGAGGCAGGCGCTGATGCCGTCGGAACGAGCTCGAGAGGTGCGACGGCCCAGACGGCGGCGAAGGCTCGGACGGTCACACCCTCGCTCGTGCGAGTGAACAGATGGTGGAGCACCGCCTCGCCGATCGATCCATTGCGCGAATACAGCGAGCAGTTCCAGACGCTGCACAACGACGCCCCAGAGCTTGAAAAGGCGTTCGTCACCTGCAGACGGCCTGAGCTCTGGGTACTCGTGGTGCCCTCTGCTGCGGGCGTGACCACTGTCGCGGCGACTCCCACTTCCGACCCGGCGTTCACCCAGCCGAGTCCTTCGGGAGCACTGCCGGGACTCGCAGAAGACGGGGCCTGTGCCGACATGCGGCCCATGGTCGGCGGATGACTTGGGAGCCCCGGCAGCGCCGACGTCGTCGTCCCGCCGTGACGGCTGAGGCCTATGCCCACGCCTGCGCCCGCCAGGGCGATCACTATGCCGAGCGTCGCCGCGGTACGGGCGCGACGGGCTCGTAGGCGGCGGCGGCGGCGGACGATGCCCTCGAGCACCTCTCGGGAGGGCCGCTCGAGGTTGGCTTCGTCGAGAAGGTGGGAGAGATCAGGGCCGTCCATTACGTCCTTTCAAAGCGACGAGGAGGCAGTTTCGCGCACGCGCAGTTGCGAGAGGCCAGTATCAGCGCTGTGGGCCGACCAGGTCGCCGCCGAGGTCGGAGGTGACCCCGAGCGGCGCGACGCCGGCTGCCGCAACGCCACGCGGGCGTCGAGGCAGCCGGCCTGGGCAAGGAAGAGCGGCACAAGAGCGTGCTCAGGATGAGGCGACGAGTTGGTAGACGACTGTCACCTGGACCGAGATCTGCTGCTGGCCCGCTTGCACCGGCACCGCCGTGCCGGTCGCCACCGGGGCAGCCGCGTTGAGGTTGTAATACACGTACTGGCCTGCATTCTCCTGATCGGTGATCGACACGATCGGTCCGACCGTCATTCCGCCTCCCGCCGCAACCTGGGTCGCCTCGGTGTTCGCCGCCTGCATCGCCTGTGCTCGTGCCGAGGCGAGCAGTGCCGACTGGTTCGAGATCGAGAAGGAGATGCCGTCCAGCGTGACGCCGTTGCCCGTCGCGGTCACTGCCGCGTCAAGAGCCTGTCCGAGGCTCGACAGATCGTTCATCGTCACTGTGAGGTCGTCCTCGGCGCTGAAGCTCCTGACCCATCCTTTCGAGTTGGTGTTGGCGGAGAGATTCAGGTAGCTCGTCTGCATGTCCTTCAACTGGACTCCGCTCTGCTCCAGCGACTGCTCGAGCGTCGCCACCTTGGCATTGTTCTGCTCTAGCGCCTCGAGCGCGGTGTGCGCGGTCGTGTCCACGCCGATGTTGAAAATGGCGGTGTCGGGCGTGCCCTCCACTACGCCGTTGCCCGTGACGGTGATCGTCGCCGGGGAGGACGTTGAGGCGTCGTGGGAAGTGGTCAGTACCGTCTTGATGCTGGTTGAGCGCGGCGACGAGCCGGCACTGCTCAACGCTGCCGCGCCGACAAGCGACCCCACAACCACCAACGCTGCGACGGCGACGACACCGGTCGCTCGAGCAGTGAAGCTCCTGCCGCGCTTGCGAGCACCAACCGGGCCGGGGAAGCTCGGGCCGTCCGCGTCGACAGCTGTCGGCTGCGGCCCGGCGCTCAGCGATTCCTGTGCTGAGTCCCCCTGTGCGGGGAGGACTCCGGGCTCTCGGTCTTCGTTCACGTCGGACTCTCCTTGGGTGAGTGTTCGACCCTCCCGCTGAGGGTCCAATGCTTCAAAGCGTCGGGCCTGCCGATTCGCGTACGGCGGATCTCACAGCCCGGCCAGGACCGCGCTGCGAGTCGTGCGAGATCGCACCCGTGCCGTCGGCAGCACCACCGGTAGGTGAGCCGGTACGGGCTTGTCCGACGATCACGCCATGCCACTCGCAAAGGCTCCCCCGGACCGCTCGGTGCCCGGTCGCACCTTCCCCAGAGGACGCACGGGCCAGCGCCCTTCCTTCGCGCCTCGTGGCTGTCTCGCCTGCAGGAGCGGAATCGAGCGTGCTCGCGTGTAGCTCGAGACCAAGCAACGGGTCGTCTCCCTATGAAGACTCCGCCGCCTGTGGCTGTCGCTGGTCCCAGGTCACCCACTGTCGCCAGGACGAGTTGCCGTAAGAGATTCGGGCCCCATAACCGGACTGTTTTCGGGGGCGGGTGCTCTCATTGCTGTTGCGACTAAGAGTCCGATTCCAACGGTCATCACGACGTCACCAATACTGATGACGCTGCGAAACCAGGACAGAGGAATGACATCGCCCAGCGCGCGTAGAACAGTGCCGTGGTTCAACAGCACGTGCTTTGACAAATGACCAAGGCCAATTGACTTGGAGGGCGCGATGCCGGCGCGGTCAAGTGCGGATTCGGAGACTGGCATTCCCTTGTTCGGGATGATTGCAAGAAGGTTCAGAGCCCAGCCAACCTCAACAATGCCTAGTCCGAACCGCGCTCCGCCTGACGAGGCCCGAGCATTCTCGAAAACCCACCAACCTACGACGAGGTAGGTGACCAGGACGATGGCAAACCTCACACCTGAGGGCCAGCCACGGATTCCCGGAACCTCCAGCGCTGCTTGTGCCGCGATCGCCGCAAAAACCAACGAGGAATGGTGGAATCGCAGCTCTGAGAGAACGCGGCAGCTACCGCCCGTCATCCACCCGGCAAGTAACCCCACAACGACAGCGAAGGGCAGGATCAGCATGTCGGGGATGCATCGACGAGCCGGTGCTCACTAGGAGCTTGCATCTGCGGCCGGCGAGGGACATTAGGAACTCGCTGGCAAGCACCTGCACTTACCAGTGCAGGTGAGGCCCTTGGAAGAAGGGAGCGGCCCCTGCGAACCAGAGAGCTCCCATCGTTGCGGCAGCGGCCGCTATCCGGGCGATTCTCTTCCGGGCCGTTGTTGTGCTCATCTTGCGGTCCTCCTGGATCGTGGCGGCTCATTTCGCCATGCTCGGCTAAGGAGCGTGACTATACAAAGACTCACGAGTCCGCCGCCAGCCAGTGGTCCTGATCGAGACCCACGGTGACGAAGACTGCGCCAGGAAATGTCCAGGTCAACGGCGCCGCGGAGTCGTTCCGGTACCGGAGGCGGCTCACTGAGCTTGTCGCGTTCCTCGCCATGCCTCCCGAGGGGGCGGTTAACTGCTCCGCTCTGAGTAGTCTTTAGATGGCGTACGTGTGTTCTATACTGGAGCCGTGAACCTTTCGGACTGGGCTGACCAGGTAGGTGTGAGCAAGTTCACTGCCTATCGCTGGTTCCGTGAAGGAACGCTCCCGGTTCCCGCCCAGCGGGTCGGTCGTCTGATCCTTGTGGACACTCCGTCTCCCGAGAAGGTGAGCAACCGGACTGTTTGCTATGCGCGAGTCTCCTCCCACGATCAGCGAGGAGACCTCGATCGACAGGTCGCCCGCATTACCTCGTGGGCGACCGCCCACGGTCTACAGGTCGCCGAAGTCGTGACCGAGGTCGGATCAGGAGTGAACGCCGAGCGGCGCAAGCTCGCCCGACTGCTTGCAGACCCGAAAGCCCAGACCATCATTGTCGAGCATCGGGACAGGCTTGCCCGATTCGGGGTTGAGCATCTCCAAGCGGCACTTGGAGCGCAATGTCGCTCGATTCAGGTTGTCGAAGACGGTGAGGTAGACGACGACCTCTTGAGGGACATGACCGAAGTTCTCACCTGGTTCTGTGCCCGTCTCTACGGGCGAGGTGGCGCACGGAACCGTGCGCTGCGCTCGATCACAGCAGCTAAACAAGCCCTGGCGACGTGACCGTCGTACGCCAGGGGTTCCGCTTCGAGCTTGACCCAAACAACAAGTCTCGTTCGAAGCTGTCCTCACACACCGGTGCCAGCCGCTTCGCTTACAACTTCGGTCTCGCTCTTGTGAAAGAGCGGCTTGGCGAGCGGGCAAAGCTCCGCGCCTGGGCGCTCGACTACGGCCTTTGCGCCGATCAAGCCGAGGTCTTCGCCCGCAGTGTCGAAGTGCCGTGGAACCTCTACTCGCTCCGGCGGGAGTGGAACTTCGCCAAGAGCACTATCGCTCCGTGGTGGTCGGAGAACTCGAAAGAGGCGTACTCGTCCGGTCTCGATGGACTGGCTCGTGCGCTCGACAACTTCTCGAAGGCCCGCTCTTTAGAACGAGCGGGACAGAGCGGGTTTCCTTCGTTCAAGAACAAGTCGGCACGACGCTCCTGCCGGTTCACAACCGGGGCGATCAAGGTCGTCGACGACCGGCACGTCCAACTGCCGAGGATCGGCGTTCTCCGCACGAAAGAACCGGCGACCAAGCTCCGAGTGATGCTCGACAGTGGGAGCGCCCGGATTCTGTCGGCGACGATCTCCACCCTGGCCGGTCGATGGTTCGTCTCATTTGCTTGCGAGGTCGAGCGCTCCGATCGAAAGGCCAAGTGCCCGTCCGAGATCGTCGCCGTCGATCTCGGAGTCAAGCAGTTGGCCACGCTCTCTAATGGCGAGATTGTCGAGAACCCGACGGTGCTCTCTCGCTACCGGCGGCAGATGGCGAGCTTGCAGCGAAAGATCGCACGCCAGCAGCCCGGTTCTCGCCGTCGCGCCCACTCCAAGGCGAAGCTCGCCCGCTGTCACAAGCGGGTTGCCGACGCTCGGCGAGATGTCCTCCACAAGCTCACCACTGAACTTGCCGAGACCTACGGCACGGTCGTCATCGAAGACTTGGCCGTGAAGAACATGACGAAGTCGGCGTCGGGAACGATGGAGTCGCCGGGCACGAACGTCGCTCAGAAGTCGGGCCTCAACCGAGCCATCCTCGATGTCGCACCGGCTGAGTTCCGGCGTCAGCTCACCTACAAGATGGCCTGGCACTCCGGCCGCCTGATCGTGGCCAACCGGTTCTACCCGTCATCGAAGACCTGCTCGTCGTGTGGGGAAGTGAGAGCCAAGCTCTCCCTGGACGAGCGCACCTATACGTGCGAGCACTGCGGTCTTGTCATCGACAGAGACCTCAATGCCGCAATCAACCTTGCCGCCTACGCGCGACGAGAGCTGGACGTCGCCGGGAGTGGCCTGGAGACGGTAAACGCACGTCGAGGAGACCAACCGCGACTGCGGTCGCAGTCTCCGGTGAAGCGTGAAGACGGCACCGGCTCGCCGGATAGGACCGCCACCGCCTCATCGCAACGTGAGGCTGCTTAATGGGCTGCGTAACTACTGCACGCTCATTTCGCAACGGCTTGCCCACTGGGCAGCACTTCAAGGATTGCTCGTCTCGCCCTGGGACGAGAGGCTCTACCGTCTCTTGATGCGGGCGGCAGACAGGATGGGGAGTCGCGGTGGCGTGGACGCCGCACTTCGCAGTCTTGCGCTGGCGCTCGAGCTCGAAGGCGACCCGCTGCTCGGCATCCATCCCGAGACGTCGGCGCTCTACCGCAGCCTCACCTCGAGCTCGCTCGCGTAGCTTCGCAAGGCCGAACGCCAAACCACGGCTACGGTGGGCCCGTGGGGATACTCGAAGGCAAGCGCATTCTGGTCACCGGAGTGCTGACGGATGACTCTCTCGCGTTCGGCGCGGCCCGACTCGCTCAGGAGCAGGGAGCCGAGGTGGCACTCACCGGCTTCGGTCGAGGCCTCTCACTCACAAGCCGAGCGGCCCGCAAGCTTCCAGCACCGGTAGAGGTCTACGAGCTCGACGTCACAGTGGAGGAACAGGCGCACGAGGTGGCTTCAGAGCTCGCGAATCGATGGGGCGGACTGGATGGCGTCGTCCATGCGATCGGCTACGCACCTGACAGCTGCCTGGGCAACGGCGTCCTCGCGTCAGGTTGGGAGGACGTGGCGACGGCGGTGGAGGTCTCGGCCTACTCGCTCAAGGTCCTCGCCGCGGCGTTTGCGCCCCTCCTCAGCAAAGCGGCGGGCGGAGGATCCATCGTCGGCTTCGACTTCGACGCCTCCGTTGCCTGGCCCGGCTACGACTGGATGGGCGTCGCCAAGGCGGCGCTCGAATCCCTCGCCCGCTACCTCGCCCGCGACCTGGGACCAAGTGGAATCCGAGTCAACCTCGTCGCGGCGGGCCCGATCAGCACCGTGGCAGCAAGGTCGATTCCCAGTTTCGAGCGATTCGAGAGCGTGTGGAACGCGCGTGCCCCCCTCGGTTGGGACGTCCGCGATTCCGAAGCGGTCGCACGGGCCTGTGTCGCGCTCTTGTCGAACTGGTTCCCACGCACAACCGGAGAAATCATCCACGTGGACGGAGGATTCCACGCCACCGGGGTGTGACAGCTCCAGCGCAGACAGCGAACCCGATTCGGCAGAGGACTAGAACAGCCCATGGCGCGTCCACGGGTGGGCGCTCAGCCACCCGTGGACGCGACTTGCTCGGAGAGCCCTCGACACCCACAGACGGGGCGCGGACACACCGCGGTAGTGTTGGGCCGCCCTTCCGGACGGCGGTCGGTTCAGGCCGTCGGTCCTAGAGGTGAAGATGCTTGACCGGGCGGCGTGGCCGAGTGGTTTAGGCAAGGGCCTGCAAAGCCCTGTACCCCAGTTCGATTCTGGGCGCCGCCTCCAGTAAACTCCCTGGTAAAAGGCCTACACTTAAGTCCTGGCCGCTTCATACTCTGGTTCGTTGGCGCGAGGATGGCGCGGGACCTTCAGGGACGCAGGCGCACTATCCCGGACTTGGGCGCCCGTTTGGCCTCGGCGATGACAGCCCCTAAGAAGTCCGCGACGGCTCGGTCGCGCTCCGCGGTGGCGTGTTGGTAGATGAGCGCCGCCCGCGGGCTCGCGTGGCCCATCCGTGACATCACCTCTTTGGTCGTGATCCCCGGCATGCGGGCCGTGGTTCTACCCGCGAAGTGCCTTAGGTCGTGCGGGTGCACGCCCTCTATCCCTACGACGGCGCAAGCGGCGTGCCAGGCGTTCGACAGGTCCGAACGACGCAGCGGCCGTCCCGAGGGTCGGGTGAACACGTAGGCCTCAGGTTCGGGGGCGACGTAGGCGTCCAGGTGGTTACGCAGTTCGTCTCGGATCTCGGCAGGCAGCACCACGGTGCGATCTCCTGCCTCAGACTTGGGTGGCGTCAAAATGCGCCCCTGCCCGGTGATCTCGTGCGCCTCGCGTTGGACGTGCACGGTTGAGTGCAACAAGTCGATGTCACCACGCTGCAAGCCCAACAGCTCACCCGGTCGGAGCGTGCCGAATCCTGCAACAAGGACAAGAACGCGAAGCCGTGGAGCGATGGCGTCCGCGAGGTCGAACACCGTGGAGGTGTCGAGCATCGGCCGTTCGGTCGCGTGCTCGACGCCGGCGCCCTTGATCCCACACGGGTTGCGCGCGATCAGCTCGTCGCTGACGGCCGTCATGAGGATGGCGCGAAGCAGGCGGTACGACTTCGCGGCCTGATCGCTCCCCCTTTCGGCCGTGACCTTGCTGTGCCACTCCCGAACACGTTCGGGTGTGATCTGGCGCAACTTGGTCCTTCCGAAATGCAGGCCTATGTTGCGCCTGAGCAGCGCCTCGTAACCCTGCCGGGTCATCGGTGTGAGCGGTCGACCCTTGACGAGACGAGTCTCGAGCCAATCCGCGGCGTACTCGCCGAACACCCGCTCGCCGCCCTTCGGGTCGATTACCAACCCGGCCAGCTCGTCGGCGTGAACCTTCTTCAGCCGAGACTTGGCGTCCTTCTCCGTGCGGAACGTGTCGGTGCGGCGCTTGCCGTTGACGAGATAGCGCACGTCATAGCGCGGCCCGTCGTTCGTCTCTCGCTTGCGCACGTAGCCCATGACGGCACCTTAGCGAGTACAGGGCTTCTAGTACAGGGTATTTCCGCGCCATTGCCATGCTAGTCGGGCGATGAGTGGCCAAAGCGAACGCCCATCACCGTTAGCGCACCGGCCGGTCCGGCGCTCGCTCCCGCGGTCAAGACGTGCCCTTGGTGCCTACGCGGCGGCGGGCAACTCGTAGCTCGGGTACCTGCGCCCCGAGCGACGGATCGAAGGTGTAGTAACGGGTTCGTAGTGAAGCCAGCAGGTGCAAGCGACGCGATTTTCATCTCGGATCGGGCGATCAGCAAGCCGTGCCGGCTTCGTCTCACGCGGGCCGATGACGAGTTGCCGTCCCGCCGGCCCCTATCGCGAACTATCCAAGCTCACCAATCTCAACCCAAAGCTCCAACGCCAATCCAAGTCCATGACCGGCATGCCGAGCGAGCCGGAGCGACCTGCTCGCCAGCGCTGAGCTCTCCACCTCCGGCGAGAAATCCCCCGCGTTGTTGGGTGATGCCGTAGCAGGCCGCGGCGACGGCACCCGACCACACCCATCGAGCTTGCCGCCGGTGCGTGCGGAAGGCGGGGGAGACAGGGTCCTGCGCATTACTTCTTGACCGATCGGTCCTCGGCGCTGGGCTTTGACAATGGCAGGTTTCGCAGATACGACCAATGCCAGGTTTTCCCACTGCTGTCGGTGATGCCCACGATGAGATGGTTGAGATTGTCAGGAGCCGATGCGCGCACGGTGTCCACTGCCAGGGCTGCCCAACTGCCGTTAGCAACTAGAGATTGAGGCAGGACGAAATCGACGTGACCGAAGAACGGTGCCTGAATAGAGTCCTTACTCCAGTAGGGGAAGACACCGGACCACTTCAACCCGGCATCAGTCGTGCGCTCGACGGATCCGGGCAACGCTCCGTTCCAATCGCGCCACAGCCAGGCCTGCTGCTTACTCGTGACGACGACCTGCCCGACCTGGAACCAACCCCTCCACTTGAACTGCCAACTGTTGCCACTGTCGAAGGACACGTACGAGCGCGCTGGGAGCAGGCCGGGCATCGTGTCAAAGGCGCCTGTTGGGCACAGCAGCCAGAGCGCTTGTTTTATCCCGGTCAGGTAGAAGGAACCCCATCGTCTGGTACTCGTACACGGAGTCGTCCGCTTCACCCACGATCGGCCTGCGTCGCTCGTGGTCCAGTAGTAACTGGGGGCTGCAACCTGGGACACGGGATCTTGCGCCTCGCTGAGATACACGGTCGAAGCGGAAAGAGGGAGAAGCTGCCAGTTGCAACTCGTGCCAAGGCGCGGCTGGTTCTTCACCGGTACCGGCAAAGCGCTGTCGCCGGACGACAAGAGAACCTCGGACCGGCAGTGACTGGGCGGACCGAAACCCACTGACTCGACCATCCACGTTCGCCTGCCGGAGGTGGCGAGTGACAGCACGCTTCCGATCGTCGAAACCTCCTGCCAGTTCGCACCACTGTCGCTGGTTCGCCGTAGCACGCTCCCGCCCCACCACCAGCCGTCGCTCCGGGAATTGAAGGAAAGGTTGGAAGGGTTCACGGCCACGTCCGAGGGACCTGGTGGCTCACGCAGGGCAAGCCAGGTCTGGCCGCCGTTTGTGGTCCGTTCCAACAACGCCGAAGTGCCGTTAGCGCTCGCGCCCGTGACGAATGCAAACCCTTCCTTGCTGCTCGGAAAGGTGAGCGACGTGACTGACCAATGGCCGATGAAGTTGATCGAGCTGGCTGATGCCGAGAATTGACCTGTAGGAGAACCTCGTCCCGGCTCAGGCGAGGTGGGAACGACCCGCTTCGGCCCGGTCCTGGCCGGCCAGCCTGTTGCCCCCACAGATGCCACAATCGCTGCCACGAGGACCACTACGGCAGCAATCGCCCACCGCCGGCGGACCTGACGTCGCCTGGCTTCTTTGATGAGAGCCGCGGCCTCCAGTACCAGGGAATCGGGTTCGTCCTGAACAACAGACATCTCCGCCAGACCTCCTATGAGACCTGCTCGATCAGCTTTGCGATCTCGTCCGGTCGATAGCCGAGACGCCGTGCCATCGACACGAGCTCTTGGGCTTTCACGACGAGAGCGCCGTGTTCGGGTGCGGCCCCGCTGACGGTGACTCCTCGTCCCCGGCGAAACTCC
>Ga0208038_1000969_pt1 | contig 17735 bp, 12 predicted proteins | sample June2015DPH_16_1_FD_184714 | JGI IMG/M metagenome (GOLD analysis project Ga0208038, IMG submission 184714) | Peatland microbial communities from SPRUCE experiment site at the Marcell Experimental Forest, Minnesota, USA - June2015DPH_16_100... | ecosystem: Environmental > Terrestrial > Soil >...
CGTCGTCCCTTCGGTTTTGAAACGCCCACTCAAGTTTGGGAGGGGACAGGAGGTTCACGTTGCGAACCTAAATACTCCCACAATTCGCATTTGAAGGGAAGCCTGAACTTCGCAACAGTACGATGCATGGACAGTACACTGGAAGCCTTGGGAGATGACGGCTCACTTACTTTCCTCACAGCGCCCACGAAGCGTTCGTCGTAGAGGCCGGCTTCAGCCGGGCACTCTCTTCGCCAATCCACGAAAGCATTCTCCTCACTGAACGGCTCATTTCTTCAACCGATAAGTGACCGTCTGGTGCAACTGTGGGCCGCGGTCTTCCACGACGAGCGACTCTGACTCTATGCTCTCCAGCGACTGACTAAGGCTTGCGAGGTTCTCGGAAAAGAACGATGGCGTACGCCCCTCCTCGCCCGCCATGCCTCGGTACTGTTGTAGCAGCGGCATTTCAATCAGCCGCATCATCTTCACGATGTTGTGGCGCTCGGCAGAATGGCGAAAGCCCGCGGCGTAAACCACGTTCGGACCCGCCTCCGGCCCCTGAGAATTCGCCGTAGGGCCGAGCGGCGCTCGGCCCAGGAGTGATTTCAGCGTTTCGCCGGAGCTTGCCAGCAGGAGAATCGGTCCCTTGGTGGCGACGGCGAGTGGAGCCAATCCATCGAGTTGATAGTAATCAGCATTGCCCTCGTGCCTCGCCACCCAGCTCACGCCGATTTGTGAAGTTGTCCAAAGACCCATGATCGCCGCGCGAAGGGCATTCGGGTGATGCAGAGGAATTCCGGGATAGGTCGTTCTCTTGGAATTGGCGTAGAACCGCTGCGAGTGACAAATTGTCCGACTCTTGAACAGGCCACAATTCTCCGCAGTCGCGGCGCCGATTTAGGACCCCTTCCGGGCGGCATGGCGAGGCGTTCAGCGTACGGCAAGTAGCGTAGGCTATCATATTTCTGGCCGCGTGTCAAGGGCTGAAATCGAAGATTCAGGAGCCGGGAGTGGGAAGGCGGTAAGCGACAGGCAGTAAGGGGTGGGCAGTTGGCAGTCGGGAATGGCGAGGAGGAGTAAGGCAATTCACCATTCGCCATTCACCGCCCAGACTTGCGCAGCCCTTGCAGGCTGCTCTTTAATGAGTTGTCGTCAGCAATGCCTAACCCTTGCGCTTTGGGAGGGCTGTGGCTGGGATGGGCTTCGTGATCTACCTCGACCATAACGCGACCACGCCCATACTGCCGGAGGTGCTGGAGGCGATGATGCCGTACCTCACGACCGAATGGGGCAATCCGTCGAGCGCCTACAAGTTCGGGTCAAAGCTGAAGTCGGTTATCCAGACGGGGCGCGAGCAGGTGGCGGAATTGATCGGCGCGCACGCGATGGATGTTATCTTCACATCGTGCGCAACGGAGGCATTGAAGTCTACAGTCGACAGTTAAGAGTCAAGGCGTTCTCAATTCTTACTGTGGACTGTCAACTGTGGACTGTGAACTCCTCGCCCCGCGGCACATCGTCACATCTCAGGTCGAACATTCCTCGGTGCTAAGTTATTGCGTGGCGCTGGAAAAGCAAAGCCAGGATTCACCACAGAGCACACCGAGGTCACAGAAAACTGCCCGCCAATCTGCCTCCGTGTTCTCCGTGCCCTCTGTGGTGAATGGCTCTTCGTACGGCTACCGCGTCACCTACCTGCCTGTTGACAGTGACGCCTTGCCGGAACTCCCAGACCTCGCAAAAACCATTCCAGATTGGTAAACTCGTTCCATGGGACGCTCGACAGTTCACTACGCAGACAGCGAGACGAACAACATTCTGAAGAGGCTCCACAATAAGCTTCGCCCCGCCGGCACCCCGGTTCAGCGCGTCGAATACATCATCGAGTTGCTGTTGCTCCGCATCTTCGAGGTCAAGCTGACCCAAGACCCAGAGTTTGCCCAACTCCGAGCGGCTTTCAAAGGCGACAACGAAAACCTTCTCTTCAATTCCTTAATCGGTATTGCCAATGACCAAATTCTCCCAACGCTCAACCAGAGGCTCTTTCCTTTCTACTCTCACATCTTGAATGAGGCGCGCAAGGTGTGGACAGGGAATCTCTCGACCAAAGTTCAGGACCAGCTCGTCCTTATCGAGGAAGTCTTTAGTAACTCGAATTTTTCCAACAACGTGACCAGCGGGAACATGGCTGAGATCATCGGTCTCGTCGCCGATCTGGACAAAGACCGCCTGCTCAAAACGGACTTGCTCGGGGACGCGATAGAGTCGGCGCTGTCCGAAACCGGCGGCACCAAGGACATCGGACTGCACCGCACGCCCGACCACATTCGCCAATTCATGGTTGGTCTTGTTGCACCGACATTCGCCGACCAGATATTCGACCCGACTGTCGGCACGGGCGGGTTCATGTTCGACAGCTTTGAGTATGTGATGCAGGGTGTCAGTCAGGACGGCCAATGGCCCGGCCCCAAGTCGCATACCGAACTCGCTGCATGGTTCAAAGACTGGTTCGCCAAACATCCTGTCCCGATGCCGTCGGTCGAGGCTGCCACCGACTTTTACCGCAACGGCGTTGGCGGCATCGAATACCTCGGCATGGTGCGGAAGATGGCCGCGATCAACTTCTATGTGCGCGGCCTCAATCCCGGCAATATTCAGCAGGGAGACTCGCTGGAAAAGTTCGGTACGGAAATTCTGCCCAAAAGCAAAACCGCCATTATCGCAAATCCGCCCTTCGGCGCGGAGCGAGACAAGGAGTCCTATCCCAACGTCTGGAGCGAGTATCCTACAGAGAGCGAGACTACCATCCTCTTCGTGAAGCTGATGCTGGAGGCGCTTAAGCCCGGCGGGCGCTGCGCCGTAATCGTCTCCGAAGGCTTCCTCACTTGGGATCAAAACAGCGCCCGCGCCCTGCGTCGCGCATTGCTCGACGAGTGCGATCTCAAGGCCGTCATTAGCCTCCCGCAAGGCGTCTTCGTAAGCAAGGGCGGACAAGGGCCGAAGACTTCCATCCTCTACTTCGTTAAGGGCGGGCGCGCCCGCAACGTTTGGTTTTACAAGGTAACGAACGATGGTTACACGATGGGCACAAACCGTAAGGTCGCGCCCGGATGCCAACTTGTCGAGGCGCTCAACCTGTTCCACCGGTACGTGCGAGAAGGTAAGGAGCCACCCGAAGCACGCCACTCCTTCTGCATTCCCGCCGACTGGATCAAGGTCCTTGACCCGCGCGTGAAGGACAAAATCCGCGACGAGACGCGAGCAGAGATGAGCGCCAGGGCAGCGGAAGAAAAAACCAAGCTCGCCGAAAAGATGGACGCGCAAGTTGCCGCAAAGAAACTCACAACCGCTGAGTGCAAAGACCGCCTCGCGCAACATGACGAACTGTGGCGCAGCAAGACGGAGAACACGATCGCTCAGAAAATTGAACGCGCCCATCTTTACTCATTCAACCTGGCGAACTACCGCAGCAGTCTCACGGAGGCGCAGCTTACGGCGTGGAAAGACGTCGCCGCGACCTACCTTCGCAAGAACGACCAGTGTAGAACCCTTGAGGGCGAATATCGCGCCATCTCCGCCGCCGCACCTGACGAGCTCGACGAACTGCTTTCCGGCCTCGACCCGCGCCACGCCCTTGAACTGGACATTGCCCGCCAATTCTTGACTGGAATCTCACCCGCGCTTTCCACCAACCATCCGCACTTGGAGACGTTGCAGGACATAATCGCGTCGCAACAGAAAACACCGAGGGTCCAGATAAAGAATTTGCTCGAGCCCATGTCGCGCCCGGTTTTGTTCGAGGAAGGCCGCACATATAGGCGCGTGACCGTGAAGCTCCATGGAAAGGGTGTTTTGCTTCGGGATAGGGTTGCGACGGATGAGCTGCAAGGCGACAACTGGTTTCAGGTAAAGGAAGGTGACCTCATCTTCTCCAAGATAGATGCTCGCAACGGGGCGTTCGGCTTGATTCCCGAAGCGCTCGATGGAGGCATCGTCACAAACGAGTTTCCGACATTCACCGTTAACAATTCGGAGTTCCTCCCCGCATTACTCGAGGCTTTACTGACGAGTTCGCAGTTCTATGGACAAATCGAGACAAAGGTTTCAGGTGCAACCGGGCGACGACGCTTCGAGCCCGAGGACCTGTTGGAAATGGAACTACCATTGCCGCGATTTGAAGATCAAGCTTCCATCGCGGCTAAGATTGAAAGCAATGCCCGAATTGTCAGGGCTGCGGAAGCTGTGTTGTCGGAATGGCGGCCAAACGAAGAGATTTTCGTCGGTGGGACGAAGACCGTGCTCAGTGAGATCTCCGATATTACACGAGGAAAGTTTTCCCATCGCCCACGAAATGACCCGGCGTTTTACGACGGGGACTATCCGTTTATCCAAATTAACGACATCACCGCGACGCGGAAAATCATAACGCAATACAGCCAAACTCTCAACGCGAGAGGTTTAGCGGTAAGCAAACTATTCCGAAAGGGCACACTCGTGCTCAGCATTGCATCCTCGATTGGCCAAGTCGGCATTCTCGGATTCGATTCGTGTTTCCCAGACAGCCTTGTCGCCATCACTCCAAAGGATGAAAACGCAGTTTCAACCGAGTATTTGTTTTGGTATTTGAGAACGTTTCAGCATCGCGTCGCAGCGATGTCTGATGTCGCGCTGCAGGCGAACATCAACATAGAGAAACTGGAAAACTTCCCTATTGAAATTCATAATCCGCAACGCGCTTGTGATATTGTTTCCACACTTAATGCGCAACTGGCAGCCGTCGATGCCGTCGGGCGGCTTCGCGTGGATTCGGAATCGGTGATTGAAAACATCCTCAACCGCATCTGGCAGAACTAACTATGCCCACCCGCACCAGGACCGGCATTTTCGACAACGAAGCCTCGGCAGTAGACCTAAAAGTCTATGACTCTCTCAAGGATTTGAAATGGACGCTGGGCGATACGCTGCTTTATCAGCCTAGTTACGCCCTCACCGAGGAGGAACAGCGCGACTTTCCTGGCAGCAAATCCATCAAGCCAGACTTCGTGCTCCAGGATTTGCAGGGATTCCCGCTGGCGGTCATCGAGGACAAACTCGACGATCCGGAGAAGGCGTTGCCGAAGTTGCGGCTTAAATACAGCCGGTTGCTCAAGCCGCGCTTCCTTTACGCCTGTTCGGCAAATGGCGCGGACGGATTGAAGACACTTTTCTTCGACATGGCCTGGCGCGGCACTGACGCGGCAGAGTTCAGGCGCGTAGACGGCTTCATGGCATTGGAAGAAATGAAGCTGAAAATCGAGCAAGACCGCCAGCGGCAGCAGGACCAGACCATTACGGTTGATACCAGACTGGCTGGCGGCTTCGATCCAGCAGTCGGCAAAGAGCGTTACTACCAGCTTGAGTGTATCCGGGTGTTGCTTGACCGCTTTCGCGGCGGAAAAATGAAGATGCTAGTCCACATGGCAACGGGCCTCGGCAAGACGCGCACGGCAGTAGCCTTTGCGAAAGCGTTGCTCGATTATGCGCTGGCCAAGAGGGTGCTCTTTGTCGTCGACCGGCGCACGCTCGCGCGGCAAGCCATCAACAAGGGATTCCGATTGCTAACCCCTACTTACAACAGCCATTGGATCACGTCGGCGAGCTGGCGGGCGCACAAAAACAAGAACGTTCACGCGGTTGTCATCGATACACTCGAACTGCTTTACGATAAGATTCCCAGTAACTTCTATGACCTGCTCATCGTGGACGAGTGCCACCGCTCCATCACGACAAATCGGAATCTGATTTTCGACCATTTTGTTTGTCCGCGTGTCGGGCTCACCGCCACGCCAAGGATTGCCGTGCCCGCCGCCGGCAGGGAGGTAGATCCCGAAGACCTCGCCATCAACGACACCTATCGCCTCTTCGGCTGCGAATCCGGCGAAGCGGATTACACTTTTGACCTTAAACGCGGCATTGAAGAAGGTTTCCTCGCACCTTACCGCAAAGAGGAACATATCACCGCGCTGACTAGGGAGGCGATGGAGAAGGGCGTCCTTTACGATCATCTGCTCGACCCGGAAACGCGCCAACGCATCCAGTTGCCGCAAGAGGAGCAAATAGAGCTGGAGCGGTTGAACAAACGCATCCTGAGCGAGGAACAGGCGAAGCGCTGGGCGGAAATCATCCGCGAGAAAACCGAATACGGCGAGAAGGTGCTCCTGTTCGCCGCCAGCCAAGGACACGCGTTGATGCTAGTGAAGGAATTGAATATAGCTTTCAACGACAAGGGCGAGAGCCCGCGTTACGCAGAGGCAATCATCTCCGAGAACGAGGAGATCAATGAGACGCTGAAGGAGTGGTTTGAGCGGCCCTACTCAAACCCGCGCGTGGTTGTGTCCGTGGACATCATGAGCACCGGCGTGGACATTCCGTGTTTGCGCTACATTGCTTTTGGGGCGCTGACCAAGTCCGTCCACAAATACCTTCAAATGCTCGGTCGCGGCACGCGCCTCGACCCGAAGACAGGCAAATTCAGTTTCACGATTCTCGACTTCGTAAAGCTCTGTGAGCGGATGCAAGACAACGGTAGGGGAACACCGAGAAGGAATACGAAGGTGGTCACAGGCAGCGGCGAAGGAGCCGGTGGGGGTGGTAGTGATGGCGGGATCGCTGTTGATGGCATCCTTGACAATCCTGATCCGGCGAATCTGATCCAGCGTGCCATCGTAGCCGATGGAAATGTAAAGATCATAGATAACATTCCGGTCGCCGTGGCCCGTGAGCTATTCGAGCATGGCGTGAAGTCGACCCAAGACCCCCTCATTGCCGAACTGAAACGCAAGGCATGGGAGAACAAAGACTACGAACCCACTGAAGAAGAGCTGGCTGCCATCAAGGCATGGGCTGCCTCGCCCGACATAATCCTGAACGAGGAACAGCTTCAACACATTTACGAATTCCCCGCCGGCTCGGTGTGGGATTTCTTCCTTGATGTGCTGGACGTGAAGAAGATTCCAACCACACGCGAACGAATCGAAGCCGGATTCGAGAGCTACTTGCAACTTTATAATTTCACTCCCCAACAGGCGGACACGCTCCGCAAGATCAAAGACACGTTCGTCGCAAACCTCTCCTCAAAAGGTCGTGTGGATCTTGACGCCATTTTTGCCAACCCCATCTACGCCCGATTGATCGGCAGCTTCGAACAGGTCAACCAGCGATTCGATGGGAATCTGAAAGGTGTCGTTGCCGACATGCAGAAGTCGTTCCATGTGGCTGCGTAATCCTACTTCATCCAAAGGTCACGCTTTCCGCATTGCCGTAAGATAGGACAACTGACGCAGCAATTTGATAAAGCGTGCCCTGCTCAGAGCTCTTTCGACCGTGGGCTCCTGGGGTTTCCGACATGAAGAACCAATGGTCAATTCACAAGACGAATTGACCCTGGGCCGCTCTCGCGCGGTCAATCCGCAACTTCGAGAGTTTCGCAAGCCAGTAGCTGGCTCGGGTGATCGCGACCACAGCGTCTTGATGGTGCGAGCGACAGTCGGTTGTTTTGGAGTGCGGCGGCTTGCCGCCGCTTTTCTGTGAGCCAGCTTGCTGGCCGGGAGCTGCGCCCGGAGCCGAGATGACCGCGAGCAAGCTCGCGGGGGTAAAGCGGCAGCAAGCTGCCGCACTCCAAAAGGTCGCATAGTAGGAGGAGCAAGGGCGGCTTGTAAGTCGTGGGATCGCCTCGGGCACGGTCAACGCGCAACTTGGAGAATTCCGCGAGCCAGTAGCTGGCTCGGGTGATGGTGACCATTGGTCTTTGATGATGCGAGCGACTGTCCGTTGTTTTGGAGTGCGGCGGCTTGCCGCCGCTTTTCTATGAGCCAGCTTGCTGGCTGGGAGCTGCGCCCGGAGCCGAGATGACCGCGAGCAAGCTCGCGGGGGTAAAGCGGCAGCAAGCTGCCGCACTCCAAAAGGTCGCATAGTAGGAGGAGCAAGGGCGGCTTGTAAGGCGTGGGATCGCCTCGGGCACGGTCAACGCACAACTTGGAGAATTCCGCGAGCCAATAATCAGCTCGATTCATGTGATGTAGGGCCGAACGGCGTTCGGCCATGGGGCGAGCGCCGCCCGCCCCTACCCCCTTTGCGTACTCCTATGGCCAACCGGGCCGAGCGCCGCGCGGCCCTACGCTGGGCCGAGCGCCGTTCGGCCCTACGCGTCGTCACGGTTCCACGGCCACTCGTCTTCGACATCGGGGCCTGCCTCAGGATTCTCGCGATCCAGTTTCCAGCGCGCCGGGTTCGAGAGAATGTAATCGCGGATTCTTAATAGCTCAGCCTCGTCGCGAATGATGTGTTCGAAATAATCCTCTTGCCATACGGTAGCGTGTGGCTTCTTCCAGAGCTTTCGAATCCGGCTGGTAACCGCAGACTTGAATCCTGACGCCCAAGACGCCAACGAATGCGGACGCATCGTTGGGATTGGATTTGTAGGGCCGAACGGCGTTCGGCCCAATTTGGGGGACCGCATAGCATTCGGCTTAGGCCGAGCGCCATACGTGGCGGGCCGAGCGCCGCTCGGCCCTACGGGCGCCACAATCCACAAGATTCCGTGAAGATGATTGGGCATGACAGTGAATGTATCCAGCTCAAGCTCCCGTCGGATACGGGCGGATTCGAACCACTGCGCTCGCACAATCTCGCCGCACTCATTTTCCTGCATCTGGTCATCAACGACCCGGCCAAACACACACTCTTTCCTGAACGCGCAGAGCGTGACGTAATAGGCGCCCGGCAAAGAGTAGTCGTAATCGCGTAATCGGATGGAACGACGGTGATGAGCCCTGGCGTCGTATTTCATGGTACAGCCGAATCCGTCAGCCGACGGATTCGGCCCTCGGGCGAGCGCAGCATGGTGGGGGCGAGCGCCGCTCGCCCCTACATTGTACGCTGCCCCAATTCCAGATCGTCCTTGAGGATATTGAGCAAGTCGTCGGGGAGGCCGTGGGCGCGGTGGCTCTCGCTGTACTCCTCGACTTTGGCGACCATGCGGCGCAACGTTTCGGGGTTGACGCCTTTTTCGCGGGCCACATCTTCCTCCAGCTCGCGCAGCCGATTCAGTCCACTCAGGTCGGTGTTCATGATTAGGCCTCGTTCCTTGTTGACGATGCGGGCCACCCCACGCCCGTCGTCGGGGTCGCGCGACGCTTTCCAGATGGCCAATCCGGCGAACGCCAGCAGGATGCACAGGGCAAGACCTATAAGGAGAGGCCACTTCGCTTTGGGGAGTCGCATGGCCATTTCACACATTATAAATCACAATATTGACTCGAACACGACCATGAGCGCGGCGGGGTTTTGGTGTCACTTGGGATGGGATGGCTTTCGAAACCGCGGTCATTCCCGCAAAGCAGAAGTTCTTTCCTTTCTTTGCGTCTTTGCGAGAAATGCTTTTGTTCTTCCAAGGATTATTTCACAGCTTCTCAGGAGGGATAGAAGGTGGTCCGCTGGCTTTCCACGACGTCGGCGGGCAAATCCTTTGCTTTCGCCGGATGGCGCAGACATGCGGAAGTCATGCATGGATGCGCCACCCGCCAGATTTAGTTCACCTGTGTCGAGTGTGCTGCCTCCACCGGCGATGGTGTCACTCCCTGTTTCAACATCCCCAAATGTTGCATCAGTGCTGCCGTCCGCTTGGCCGCATCGCGGAAGTGCACTTGACAGTTCTCCATCCGAGTCTCAACCCAATCGAAGTCGCCGCCGGAATAGAAAAGCGAACATTCGCGCAAGATGCAGTTGACGAAGAATGTTTCTTCGAGAATAAAAGTTTCCTTCTCTAATATCTGACCTACCAGCTTTTTCATTTTGCTCCTATGATTACAGTGGTGATTTCGGCATGAGCCGCTTTCCGCCTGTCATCCTCAAGGCGACGACTGTGCGCCCCACGTCAGGCAGAACGCGCACGTTGTAGCGCCAGTCAAACTCTCTCAAATACTGCCCGAAACACTTGCGGCTCCAATGGCGCTAGACCCCAAAGTGGCCGCGCTTCACTATAGCAAAATAACTTTCGCCGCTGTTAGTCGAAATGAGAACTCCGTTCTCTCTGCTGGCGTATTCGCCAGCGGAGTGATTCACCTGATCGCCGGGTGGCGCAGACATGCTGTGGTTTGTATGTCTGCGAGGCTCTTTTCTCCCCTTCGATCAAGCGCGGTCTGACTTTGTCCGCGTGATCTGAGTTATAGCTGCTCGTTTGGGGGCGTTGTTTGTGATAATCTACCGTTTATGAGGTGGGTTCCTATAGTGCTTCTTGCAATTCCGTTGGTAACGATTGCCATTCCAAGGACAGGGGCGGAGACTGCGCTAGAGATGCGTCGCGCTCAACTGAGTGCGGCGCTCGAGCAAGAGTGGGAATATCAGCTTCGAGCTCACCCTGAGATGGCGACCTATATCGGCGACAACCGTTTCAACGACAGGGTGAGTGATCATTCGGCCAAATTCTTCGCCGAGGACCTGGAGCATGCGAAACAGACGCTGCGGAGCATCGACGCTATCGATACCACCGGTTTCCCAGAGCAAGAACAGTTGAATAAGATTCTCCTTGTACGCAGCTTGCGCGAGCATATCGAATCATCCCGATTCAAAGACTGGGAAATGCCTGTCGACCAGATGAACGGAATCCATCTGAGCTATGCAGCTCTGCCCTCCACAACGCCCTTTCGCTCGGTGAAGGATTATGAAGACTATCTCTCGCGCCTGCACCAGCTCCCGCATATCTTCGAACAGATCGTAGCGAATATGCAGCTCGGCCTGCGTGACGGCCTGGTTCCACCGCGATATCTGCTGGAGAAGGTCGCCCTCCAAGCACAGGATATCGCTGACAAGTCTCCGCACGACAGCCCATTCACACAGCCTGTGTCTAAGTTCCCCGCGGGCATTTCGGAGGCTGATCAGAAGCGCCTGCACGATGCCGCCCTCGCCGCGGTGAAGAATGAAGTGGCGCCTGCGTACGCGAATTTTGCCGCCTTTGTACGCACCCAATACGCTCCTAAGGGAGGCGCGGAAGTTGGCATTTGGGCATTGCCGGAGGGTGACGCCCGTTATCGGTTCGACATCCGGGAAATGACCACGACTGATTTAGGCCCGGAAGTCATCCACGAGCTGGGGCTCAAACAAGTGGCTGAAATCGAGACCGAGATGCTCAAGATTGCTCAGCAGCAGGGCTTCAGCGACTTGGCGAGTTTTAACCAGCACATCCGGAACGATCGTCATCTCTATGCGAGCTCCGGCCAGCAACTTCTCGGTCTGTACCAACATTACACCGACCAGATGTATGCCAAGCTTCCGCAACTTTTCTCCCGGTTGCCGAAGAACAAACTGGAAGTAATTCCCATGGAGGCCTTTCGCGCTCCCGATGCCGTCCCTGCCGATTACTCACCCGGCGCCGGCGACGGTTCGCGCCCTGGCCGCATCAACGTCAATGAATATAATCCCCAGCATCGGCTCCTGCTCAACGCGGAAGCGATTGCCTATCATGAGGGCATACCTGGCCATCATCTGCAGTTCTCCATCGCGCAGGAACTGCCCACCCTCCCGCCTTTCCGCAAATTTGCTTCCTACAATGCGTATTCCGAAGGTTGGGCGTTTTACGCAGAGCGATTGGGCAAAGAAGCCGGTTTCTACCAAGATCCCTATAGCGAATATGGACGGTTGGAGAATGAGATGTGGCGTTCTGTTCGCCTGGTTGTGGATACAGGTGTGCACTACAAGCACTGGTCGCGCCTGCAAATGGTGGACTTCTTCCGCCAGCACACCGCCATGGATGAACCCAATATCCAAACCGAAGTGGACCGCTACATCGCGTGGCCCGGGCAGGCGCTGGCTTACAAACTCGGTCAAATGAAAATTGTCGAGCTGCGCCAACGCGCCCGGGACGCGCTCGGCGACAAATTCGATATTCGCGCCTTTCACGATGCCGTGCTCGCGGACGGACCGCTCCCCCTCGAGGTGCTCGAAACAAGAATCAATGAGTGGATTGACTCACAGAAATCAGTCCAATCGTCCGCAAGATAGCGGAGGGGGCAGAGTTTCGTTTCCCAGAAACTCCGCGGCTTCTCCCTCTTTGTGCGCCGCGTCCGATGATCACGCCTGACTTCCCGGAGAAACCAGACCCGAGGTCAGCACCGGCTGCGTATGTTTATTATTATGTAAGCGTGGACTAAAATCGGAACCGCGGAGTTTGAACGGCACAAACTCCGCGCCGCTGCTGGCGATGGATGAGCATGAGGCGTCCCATCACCGGCAGGTTGTCGGCGCGCACCCAAATCACGCTGCCATCGCTGGCGCTGGCCGGGACCGTGTTGCCTCTGAGGTCAGGCTGCTGGGCGTCGCGCAGCTTGCGGAGGTCAATGACCCGCGTTTCGTGGGGATTGAGCTGCAGGCAATGTAGCGCAGACCTCCGCTTTTGGGGTCTGCGGCTCTCCCTTGAGAAGAACCGCGGACCTGAACGACGCAGGTCCGCGCTACACACTCTCGTTGGTGAGAAACAGAATCGATTCCGTGTCATTATCCAAATGCCAGGGATTGGCGCCCGAGGCGGTAGCGCAGGGTCCCTGCTTTTTGGGACTCTACCTGCTACCAACTGGCGTCGACGGTCGCATTCCCAGAGGCACCTCGACCGTGTTCGAGGTCAGGCAGGGGTGGGGTGCCAGGGTGAGCCGAAGCTGGGGCGGAACTGCTTCGGCCAGGGTGATGTCGGTTACGGACACCAGGCTCGCCGGATCCTTGGACCAATTGTCGAAGTCCGAGGGTGCCACCTTGTTCCGGCAACTAGCCATGTCTACGATCTTCCCGCTATCGAGCAGCTGCACCTCGACCTTTGGTTGGCGCGCGCCCTGGCTTACGTCGGCGACAACAAGGTTGATCGCTCCCTGCCACCGATCTACAAACGCGACAGCGTCAGTTTGACCCAGCCAGAACAAGCCCTCTGATACCAGCACATGCGCGGACCACTCGTCGGATGCCACGAACTCGCCGGTCGCGTTGGTGGCCCCAGGCGGATAAACAGGCATTCCCGCGTCGTACCCGACGCCTTGCCGCAGGTTGAAGCGGTTGCTGGCTGGACTTTGAGTTAGATCGTAGACGACGTACTCGTTGGTGATGTCCACCGGACCAGGGTGGCCAGGGAACGGTTTGAGGTATGCAAGAAAGCGGTGGTCGGGTGACAGGGATGGATCATAGCACATGAAGCTGTCTAATTCAGTTCCCCCAGGCAACTCAAGAATGTTCACCAGGGCAGCGTTGGTTGTGTTTCTGCCAAACACCGCAAGCCTCGATTCGCCGACGACATCAAGCTCGTCAACCTGCCCCGGTGGCTTCGTGAGCCGAATTTCGTAACTTTCGCCGCCTTCTCTCTTTACTGCTGTGAACACGTCAGCTCTTCCGCCCGGACATTTGTTGCATGGTTCGCTAGCGTCCATCGTAATTCTCCAGATTCTTGAGACCACGGAGACGGGAAGCTGACGCCCAAAGAAGCGCTCGTAAAACCGCTCGCTCTTCGCCTGGTCTGCTTGCTGTGGAGCAGATTGGTCAATGGGTCCCGTGCCTGCAGCGAGCCCGCCCCTGCCGGACACCGCTCCCAGTAAGCAAAGTGTTACAACGATCGTAGGCGCCAAGCGGCATAAACGACTTGATTTCATAGTCTCACCCTCTCTCCCTGACCAGATCCCTACGGGTTATTCTGGCACCTACCGATTGACACGTATTGTGGAATACGTACCTAAGCCGGTAAGAGAGCATGCATTACTTGTGCTATAGTTATCCAACTGGGTCGAGACGCACCCGGGGCAATTGTCCGTCACGGTCTTTACGGTGCCAGCCCCGGTCCCCAGTCCCACAATCAGCACCTGATCCATGCACTGTAGGTTGGAATTCTTAGATTTTGGCCATGCCACCGTCGTGCCTCCCAGAGAACCCGCGCTGCAACCAGGGCTGATGGTGCTGACCTCTTGGAAGTAGTTACTGCTGCCACCCGAAGGGGCTGAGCATGTCGTGTACTCCTGCAGCAGCCCATAGCTGTTGCTGGCTCCGCTTCCGTTCACCCATGCCTGCGAGATGAAGTTACTGATCATGTTCACGCCCGTCCAAGAACAAGCCTTCGGCCCCGTAGTGACAAAACCGGGTCCGGTCCCCCCAGTGCATTGCGACTCAGCAGGAGTGTTGTACTGGCTTTGCGTGTAGCTCCCTAGCACGTAGAAATTTGTGGTATAACTCCCCGTTGCGGGCGTGCCGTTGACCGTCCATTGGCCGGTTACGCCGGTGTATTGGCCGCTGACCAAGTTACTGAGGTTGGGATTAAACGTGTAAGTTCCGGGGCCATATGCAGCACTTGCAATATTCGCGTTCCCGCTCGGGCCTGTCCAAGTAACAACGAGCTGGCCGCTGGCACCTGAGGGACCGGTTAGCTTGACGCCAACTTGGTCGGAGGTCACATTCACTGACGTTACCTGCACACCGTACACGTTCACCGTGCCGCTGACGATACCTTGCAGAAGCGTCCCTTCACAGCACCCACTCCCCTCCCCGAAGTAGTTGCCGTCCCAGGTGTAGGTGTAGTCGCTGTATGCCGCCGTAATCGAGGTGCTGCCGCCACTTTGGCCCTTCACCGTACCGGACGAGTTGACTGTCGCGATGCTGGTGTTTCCGGAGCTCCAACCGGCCCCTGAAGTTGCGTTGAAGTAGTGGTCGATGCCGTTACAGTCCTCGTATCCGGCGTAGAAGGTCAAAGGCACAGTGCCGTTTACCGCCACATTGGAACTCGCGGGGGTAATGTAATCTAAATAAGGATAGTAGCTGAGGCCGCAGGCGCAGATGCAGCAGTCATAATTGCTCGCCATGCCCGCCTGGCGATGGATCTGCATCAGGCGTCCCATCACCGGCAGGTTGTCGATGCGCACCCAAATCACGCTGCCATCGGTTGCGGCCGGAGCAACGGTGTTCTTATTCAGGTCGGGTTGTTGGGCGTCGCGCAGCTTGCGAATGTCGATGGCGCGCGTCGCGTGCGGATTAAGGCGGAGCTTCGTCAGGAAATAGGGCGCGCTGCCGCTCGCCGTGATTTGAAAGCCGATGCGCGCTGGCTTGCTGCTCTCGTTGGTAAGAAACAGAATCGATTCCGTATCGTTATCCAAATGCCAGGGATTGGCGCCCGAGCCTGCCCAGCCGTTCCCCTCGTTTTGCACGTGGCTGTCCACCACGAGATTACCTCCCGACTCGATGCTCGAGACTTGCGCCTGGAGCGATCCCGGCGCGCCACTGTATTGGATGCGAACCGAGCAGAAGGGGAAGAGGCAGCGGCAGGCCCCAACACATGGCACACCTCGTTGCAATCGCAGACATCACAAAACGGTGTCTGCGCCATCCGGCGGCTCTTAAGGGTGGGACTCAGATTATCGGCCGGTTAACTGCGCCACGCGCGGAACGTCAGATTGGGGTCCGCATCGAAGTCCCGCTAGTCCGTGACTGCGCCCGGGTGACGAACGGCAATGCCACCCACGACGAGTCCCCGCGTCAGTGAGCAGGGCCCCTGCACTTGGATTCCAGTTCCTGGCCCGTGACGTCACGATGCTCGAATTCGGCGATGGCGCCGACGGCGCTGCGGCATACGCCCTGGTTCCTGGAGGTAGTTAGTTTCCTCAGGACCTCGATGGAAGTGGGGTCGTTGATCTCACGAAGTGTCAAGACCGCCAACTCCTGCATGTTTGCTGCGGGAGACCGTGCCCATTCCTGCGCCTCGACGAGGCCCGCCTTGTCCTGCCCGAGGATCTTGCGCTGATACTTCAGCCGGGTGAAGACAATCTCTGCTTCGAGGTAGTCGTTCTGCTCGGACCCGCTACCGAGTGGTGGAAGCACGAGCCTCTCGAGTCTCGCGAGCCAGCCCAGAACCTCGGTGTCGTAGAAATCGCGGAATTGCGAGCTGACGTTATGGGGGAGGCCGTCTTTGAAGCTGTAAATCGTGTACCAATAGATGGCCGGAGTACCCGCTCCCTGATAGCCGGCAGCGAATTCCGACGAGATCACTTCGTCGAACCCATCTCCATCGAGGTCGAGCAGATCTGTGACCAACAAGCCCATTCGCTCGTCGGTGAGCGTGGTGTCCCCAAATGCACCTCGTAATGGGCAGATGACGTCCAGAAACCAGGGGAACCTCTCACCCGAGGTGGCCGCCAAGCAGATTTCACCTTCGCCGAGTCGGGCGAAGCGGAAGCGGCTTATCGGGTTCACGCCAGACTGCGCGGAACGTTCGGCACTCTGCTTCCGCACCGCGTTGACGAATGCCTGAACCTGCGCCTTCGTTGTTCGATTGGCGGCTGGGATGGCGCTCGGCGAGCCGGGCCACTGAAAGCCCGGCGCGACGCTCACACGGGTCGTGCGCTGCGCGTAGAGGTAGGGACAGCCCTGGAGCAGCGACAGAGCCAGGAGCAGCACTTTTGGCCCGCACCGTGATTGCCTACTGAATATTGTTCCGCACATTGTTGACATAGCTGTACCCCGGCGAGCTGGTATTCTGCACCCAGGCGGCATAGGTGGAGTTTGGGACCCAGTAGTAGCTCGAGTTGCTTGTCCACCACCCGCCATACAGTATCAGTTGATTGTCCTCATACTGGCTCCCGCTAAGATTCGGCAGGCCCGAATGTTGAGACTGGAGATTTGACACGTAGGTTTGCACAGTCGAATACTTGCTGTTGAAGATGCTCAGCCCCTGCGAAGTGTTCGTCATCCAGTCAAAGGCGTTGAGCCGGGAGTTGGGAACCTGCATCAGCCCTACGTAGGCGCCCGTTGCCGTTTCATAGGGCCACAGGCCGCCCGGAACTTGATAGAGCGACCTCGACACGAACTGCTGATAGCTGCTTTCGACCCAGGCAATCCCCGTCAGGAGCCCTGTAGTCACGCCCGAGTACAAGCCGACCAGTCGGCTGGTAATCGTCCCTGGGGGAATCACGGTTCCGTCCACATAGACAGTGTAGTTTACCGTAAAGTGTTGCCCGGACAGCAGGGCAGATGCCGTGAGGAAGAGTTCGCCCCCATCTCCAACCGGCGTGCTGTAGTTGGACGTCTGACCGATGGTCGATGATGTGACCTCGGTGTCAGTGTATGCGGCGCCGCCGGTATTGGTGTAGTCAAACAGGAGAGTCCAATTTGCTGTCGCCGAGCAGGCGGAAGTGGCTTCGAGAGGGATGGTGGCCGAGTTGTAGTTCGAGCCTCCCAGACTGAAGACCTGGCCGTTCGCCGGGCTTGATATAGACAGGGTGCACACGTTAACCCCGCCACTGCCGCCGCCAGACTGACCGGATGCATTGCAGGTGTAGGTTACGGGGTTATACATGTAGCTGTAGTCGCTGTACTGCGCCGTGACCCAGGTAGTGCCGCCACTTTGGCCCGTCACCGTCGTCACCGTCCCCGAAGAGTTGACCGACGCTATATTGGGATATTGGGAGGTCCATGAGTCCGATCCGTTTACGTCGATGAAGAAATAGAGGGCATTACAACTCTCATATGCGGCATAGAGTATCAAACCCTGGGTGCCTTGTACCACCAGATTGGAGCTCGCAGGACTAACGTAATTTAAGTAGGGCCAATAGCTGAGCGGACACATGCAGCTCGAGCAATCATAATTACTCGCCATCCCCTGCTGCCGGTTAATCACCATCAAGCGTCCCATGACCGCAACATTATCGATACGGTTCCAGCTCACACTGCCGTCCGTGGCGCTAGCGGGAATCAGGTTCTTCTTG
>Ga0208038_1000973_pt1 | contig 17669 bp, 20 predicted proteins | sample June2015DPH_16_1_FD_184714 | JGI IMG/M metagenome (GOLD analysis project Ga0208038, IMG submission 184714) | Peatland microbial communities from SPRUCE experiment site at the Marcell Experimental Forest, Minnesota, USA - June2015DPH_16_100... | ecosystem: Environmental > Terrestrial > Soil >...
GATTCTTTCCTTCTACAAAGAAATGTTCAGAATGTGGACATGAAAGGGAAATAGGTCTAGATGAAAGGATTTATGAATGTTTGAATCCTAAATGTCAGATTAAGAAGGATAGAGATTGGAATTCTTCAATAAATATCAAGATTGAAGGTCTTAGATTAGGTCTTAGATTGAATGAAAATAATTTAGTAGATACGGGACGTATCGATTTTAAGACTGCGGAGATTGGGTCCTCTACTTTGGATATGGAATACTTCAATCGTATTCCTTATGTCAAAGCAAGCTCGGTCAGAGAAACAGGAAGCCTCACTGCTTTAGCGTGAGGTAGTTCACAGAAATACTATCCTACAGTTTGCATAATACGTATTAGTTACAGTATTGACAATGCTTCAAAATGCAAAGGATGCTATCTTAACTATATCGCAACACATTCGGAGTAGTTTAAACCGTTGTTTTTATTTAGCGTCTTTGGACAATACTTTATGATAAACTATACACCAAAAGAGAGTGGTAAGTCTATATATGACAAGATAGTCAAATGAGTATCCATACTGTTCAACAACAAGTTCAATAGGAGATATAATATGAGCGACCTAACTCAAATAGAAAAGGTAATACTGTATGAAACAGTTACAGATTATGCTAACTTCAATAACCGTTCTCTAAACAACGTTGTATCTGACATATCAGCTCTAAATCCAGAATTGATATTCAGGTGTTTTTGGCAGCAGTTGCCGGTTCCAAATTCTTGTAATGACATAACTGATCCGTCTTCAAAACAGCAATGTATAAATTCTGGGTATAGTTACGAAGCAATAAAAAATTCAATATATGCAATAAAACAATCTCTCCCGTCCTGCATCATAATAGGAGCAATACCTCCACAACTAATCAAAAGAGAAGGTCTTTATAATCCAAAATTGAATACTACATTATTATATCCAGCGACATGGGATATGGCATTAGACCCTTCAAAGTGGGGAATAACTGCCAAATCCAAATCGCAAGTACAATGTGAATTCGCACAGATTCTGTACTGGTATAATCCTGCAAGCGCTTGCTCTTTATACGACTACTCAACAGTTCCTTTTTATTTTCCAGATTTAACAAATCCTCAATTTCAAGAATTTTTCTTGAGCTGGGTATATAGCCAGATAGATGCAGGAGAAGATGGTATCTGGATAGATATGCTAACAATGCAAGCCCAGATATTATATAATATAGTCCTTGATCTCAAACACCCATCAATTATCGATACAATAAACGCTATAGATTATATTGTGAACAGTATACATAATTATGGCACATCGATCGGAAAATATATTTATGTCGGCTCATGGATATCAATAGCGGCATTAAATATTTCATCGACAATAGATTTTCTTACTTTAACCCCTGATCGTTCAGAAGTGTCATCAATGCAATATAATGAAAGTCAATGGGATAACAGATTATCAATAGTAAAGGGAAAATATCCATCTACCAAAATAATAGGTTTCATTGATTGGAGTAATGATGCAGGCACTCAACTCGGTATATTTACCCAGACATTAACCAGCCAGCAGCGTTTAGATTTTCTAAAAATAACAAAAGATTTCTTTGATAAAAAGGGAATAACTTTCTCTTATCCTGTTCATGGTGGATATATGGGATATAACGCTACATTGTCATCTTTTGGTACAACAAAATTTTATGATTCAAAGGCTCCAGAATTTGATACATATAATACTATAAAATTTCTCATGTCTTGCACACAACCGACATGCGGTTTTACGATTTTGACATAATAGGCAATAGCCAATATCATTTAAAACAGAAAGGAAAATCGAATTATGGTAGAACAAGGACACAGAAACCCTCCTAGAGGACACAAAAATATAGATCTTGCCATCTCAAGCATTAAGAAACTGGAAGTATCAGTAAAGGAATGTGGTCAGGATGCTCCAGCACATACTCTTTCCGCAGCAAGATGGTTAGAAAATGCGGTAGTTAATAAAGAGATTGATGAAGAGGATTATGAAGAATTTATGGAAAAGATTAAGTTACAGACAAGAGAATTTGTTGACAAATGCAACTGTCTTGGCACTCGTCAAGATACTTGAAACATAGTAAGGAAATCTATTAGCAATTTTAACACGATCAGTAATTAACTAAGGACAAAATATATGACAGCAAAACATGAAGCATCTGAAAAATGCATAAGTGCGGAGAACGTTAAATTTGTAGTAGAAGCGTTGAATGAACATATTATGAATCAAACAAGAAGAGGAAAGTACATTGTGGACATAAGAAGTACAGTGACAGCTAGAGACGCAATAAAAGAAGTATATGACCGTGCTAATCATAAACATGATGATATATGCTTCATTGCACAAAGTCATTAACAATGTTTACGGTTTTAATAGCCTAGTCGAACATTAAGAAAAGATATTACAATATACCAATTCCACTAATTTATCGAGAGGACATTATCAGCAAAACTTCAAAGGGCAACTGTTCATCATGATGATACCAATAATATCTCCGGAATCAGTAGAAGAAATAGGAGAAGTAGATTCTCGTATTAAAAAGATAAAGATACAAAAGTCTAAAATAGAAAAGATAGAAGAAGAAAAAAGTAGCGTACCTTTCACCAAAAGCGAGGAAAACGCTATGGACAAAGCGGTGGAAGATATAATAGGAGAAGAAGGAGATATAGAAGGAAAAGAAGAAGAAATACTAAAAAGAGTATTAGAAGAAATAGAAAAAGAAGAAAAAAGGAGAGGTTTAAAACAAAAACAAAAAGAGAAAAAAGAACGTGAAACCATACATGTAGGACCACTTTATCCAGCGCTTCCTACACCAGAAAAAGAACACAGTCACGAGAAGTCAATTATACCAATTGGAAATTATTGTTGTAGTAAATTGTGCAAGAATTTAAATGATGAAATATTTAACAAAGAAGAAACCTTAGGAGCGACAGCACAAATTTATATGAAAGGCGAACGACAGCCATTTTATAGATCATTTCCATCAATTCCATATGCGATAGAGGCATTAAAAGACTATAGATACCTTTTACGCGAGAACAATGTTTGTAAATGTTACAGAGAGACTGAGAAAATTGAAGCTCCATTACCAGTAATTGGAGGAAGTCCTCAAAAATTGATATCTTCTAGAACAGGAAAACCGGTAACGTCTGGAGGTCTTAGATACGAGCTACCAAAGTCAATAATACACATAGCTCACAGAAAAGATAAACCTACTGTTCCAACTCACAACGGTTGCTGTACCGAGGCCTGTGACATACTAACAAAGAAGATTAGTAAAATGGAGAATATGCTAGATAAGATTGAATTAAGAGGTGGGAAAGAGCTCAAATTAAGACTAGGGCTTAGCCAAAGATATGAGGCGTTAGCATTTAAAACGTTTGCATTACAAGAATATAGAACAAAGTTGACAAAGAACAATATATGCGAATGTATCAAGTGACAATATCAAGACAAAGAATAATCAAGAAAAATGTTGACAATCTAACATTATAAATATATTAATAGTTGTAGTCCAGAACGAAATATCAAAAATCTATATAAATACATAGACATATAGTACTATTGTACAAACAAATAAAAATGACTTCACCCAAGGGATTTGAGAATGAACCTTGGCCAGCAGTCCAAATAGAACTACAACAACACAGAAAAATCAGTAGAAAATGGTTATAAACCAGAGTCGGTCGTCATCCCTAAAGTTACCTGTATATCCGCCGATGCTTGAGCTAATGATAAAATGAGTTTCGATTGAAAAATCGAGATGTTGACAATATGCGCTGTTGACAATATGCGCTGTTGACAATATGCGCTGTTGACAATATGCGCTGTTGACAATATGCGCTGTTGACAATATGCGCTGTTGACAATATGCGCTGTTGACAATATGCGCTGTTGACATCTTTTAAAGATAACTATAGTCAACAATACTGCTAACAAAATCAACAATAATGTTGACAAAATCAACAATAATGTTGACAAAGTCAACAATTAGTCTGAATCTCCAATAGCTTCAACTGTTTACTAAGAAATTCCATTTACATTTCAAATAATAAATAATAGAAAGGAGGTGAAACACATGGTAATAACAAGAACAAATCCAAATGCTCCAATAACATTTTCTGGGCAAAAAGTTGTATATAGCAGTGGAGTGACATACACAGAACGAAAAATAACACCAGACATAGCACCTAACGAGCCGCTAACATTTTCCACTACGAGAGTACGATACATATCTCCTGGTGGAGATCCGTCAGCATATACCAATGAGTAAAAGAATGATATCAACTGTCAAGCTGGTCTCCGTACCAGCATATCACAGTTTTGAAACTGTTTTATAATATAAAGGAGGTGACAAACATGCCAGAGATATTTAACAAACCAGCACACAGTCCAACAAGAAACTTTGCTGGAGCTACAGCACAGCTCAAATACAACAATACTGACAGCACTGGTAGCCAAAGAGAAAATTTTGCTGCACCTGTAAATAGCCCAACAACGCACTTTGCTACTGGTAAAAGAGCATTTGCTAAAACATAAAACATATAGACTATCATACCCAAAGATAGGTACCGTATATAGCAGAACAACTATAAATTATAATTGACAGTTGCGATGAAGCTGACTACGGTAAAATGGTATGTCCTAATATTGGACAAATTTTCAATTTTTTATTTTTTTCTTTAGTATCAAGATACAATATAAAATGAATTTATTCTGTAAAGACATCAACTTCAATCGAAGTTTGCTGTTATTCAACTACTAATAAGAACAGTGACAGCAGCTGAAGCCATCTTCCAACCAAACAATAACTACCATATAAGAGGATACAATATGTTAATACCAATAATACCTGAAAGTCAGATAAAGAAAGAAGGGCCAGTTGGCAAACAAGGAGTCATGCGCGTAATCCCTGCAGCTGGCGTAGAAGAATTTACAACAAAGATAAGAAGAACACCAACTGGTCCAAGGCCTGTTATACCAACAGGAGATACATGTTGCACAAAAGTTTGTACGCTTGTAAATAATAAAATTAAATACCTAGAAGACGAACTTCTACTTAGAAAAGCTGAGCTAGCATCAGTTACTGAGGGGCTACTATTAGAGACCAGAGAGGTTACTAGAAAAGTTCCTGGTAAACTTAGAGGCCAAATTGAAGAGGTAAAAGGGAAAGCTGAGCAAAGAATAAGCGTTACATATTCTCAAAGTAGGCTAAAATTAAAGAAACAAGCATTTGCTATTACTAACCAATTGTCGTCATTAAATGATATAAGATATGAAATGTTGGAAAAAGGCTCTTGTAAGTGTATCGAACATGCTAAATTTCCTGAAAGAGAAATATTAAAGATGAAGTGAAACGTTTATTCAAGAAAAACATTAACAGTGTCAATACCAACAGAAAATATTAACAATAAAAACAGTAAAAGCAGTTTCAAAAAATAGAAATATCAAAATATGACAGTAAACAGAGGCAACATAAAGCATGACAACATACGCTAATTGGATAGTTGATGACATATTAAATTTATGTGCGTCAGTACAGGATTTTTGTGGAACATCATCAGCAGGAATATATCTTGATGAAATCAATATAGCCAAGAGTCCCAATCCATGCACAATAGGATACAATACTCCTGGAAGTTGTGGGCTTTATATTAACAACATTGAAGTTACATTTAAACTTGCAAAAATATCTTCTGGCTCCTCAGAATGCAACAGCGGAAATCCATCAATTGTATACAAAACTATTGGTGCAGCTATTACCGATATTAATGGTGTGTGTGGACTACAATATCAGGTTACTAACCAAGATAGAATTGATTATGGGAACTCAAGTGGCAATTATGAACTTCTTGCTGTTATATCAAACGCTGGTGGTCAGCCAGTTATAAATCCAGGAAGATGCACAGGTAATATAACTATACTACAGAATCCATGTACAGGTGTTACATGCCCTCAAAATGACTGTACCGGCTTTGATCTATATACATATTCTTGCAATCCTACAACTGGTATATGTGACAGAACACTATTAATACCACTTAGTCCAACGTGCGGTTACATAGTACCTACAACAGAAACTCATTACATCTATTTCAAGATTCCAGAATTATATCCTGTAGGATATGTAATATCTGACATAAGCGCAATATTTCAAGCTGCATCAAACGCCATAAGCGGATATACAAATTATTATATAGAGGGAGTTGACTTTGATCAGACTGCATATATTATTACAGTGACAATTACGAAAACTTCTGGATTAAGTACAATAGGACCAGATGCAAGAATACAGACGATGCCAATTTTTCTTATTCCTATTGCGTACTACCTGGCCATTCTAGCAGGTATCATAGCGGCAGCGCTTTCAGTATGGATTCTAAACTATATGGGTTCAAAATCCGTTACTGGAGAGACGGTATCCACAAGAGTAATAACCGTCATTCCTCAGATATGCACAGGAAATGCTACAGCAGGTACCACAAGCTGTATTAATCCTACGCCACCACTAGTAATATCCTTGGAGTACTACCTCGGAAAGATAGGGGTCACAAAAGATATTACAGATGGAAATCCGATAACATTCTCAGCACCTACAGATGTAGGTATTACGATTACTGGAAAAGTAAAGGATAACCCATATTATACAGTTATACAGAGTGCAATTGACAAAGGTATAACCAATGAGACTGTAACATTAAAATTCATGGCTAAGGATGACGCAACAATAACTCCAAGTGCCACTGATGCCACTACTCACAATCCTATTACTGGGTCATATATAATATATGAGGAAACTGTAGACGGTCACCTAGTAGAAGTTCAAAGAGGAAGTCTTGACTCTGCTGGAAAAGTTACCCCTACATTTAAAGCAAAAGCTGGAGTGAATACGTGTACAGTAATCATTCCTGCAGATATTACCGTACACAAGACTGAAATGAGTTGTGTAAAACCTTCGTCTGGAGATACATTAACTCCTGTTATTCCAATTAAGATATGTTCAGATGCAAAAAACCATATATCTGTAAGAACTGTATATGTTAGCTCTGCTGATGGTAATCGCTATGGATATACTGCTGATAATATACAAATAAAGATTGGTACTACCGTAATAAATACTATTGTCCCAACAACTGATGTCACATATATAGATGGACTCGCCAAAGGTACAAATTATACTGTACATGTAACAAAGTCTGGTTATGCGATGATAAACAATGACCAGCAGGTATCATTTACCACTGACTGTGATACCACTATGGCATTAATGGTAGATTCAAATCCTCCAGCAGGAACACGAGATATTACTATAGAAGTTAGAAATGCTACAACGAATGTTGCCATACAGGGTGCAAATGTAACTTTAGACACAATGCCCATAAGAAATACTGATGCAACTGGTACAGTTTTATTTACTGCTATTCCAGACGGTGATCATGATCTAAAAATAACTCTTGAGGCATATAAAGATAATATATCCAAGATTACTGTGTCATCAACATCCACATCATTTACGAAGACATTAACAGTAGATCAGGTGAACGCAACCGTAGACACAAGAATTTATGGGTTTAAAAATATTGGAGATGCCATAGCAACAAAACCAATTAAGTTTGGAGGAAATCTCCAATATCTTGATACAAGCGTAACACCTGCTGCATATAAACAATTAACAGACGCAACTGTTACAATTACTATAAAAGATACCAGCGGTTCAGTTGTTAAAACGTTTACAACAGTAACAGGAAGCGAATTGCTCAATTTTGGTTACTTTGAGACTGGAGAATGGTTAATAGTCAACGAACGTGCAAATACTGGTATAACTGTAGAAGCATCTTTTGATGGAATTGGTAGATACAAGCCTTCATCATTTTCTCTAGACTATGTTATTGCAGCAGCAGACGCTTGTTTGGTGCCTCTTCCGTGGGGAGGTTGTCTGTTATCAAAAGAGGCAGGCACAAGTTTATTATTATTGGGAGCGCTCGCAATTGGTGGAATAGTATTATTAAGCTCTGCCAGCAAATCTATTACTGGAAAATCTGCTCAAAGGATCGTAGAAATTCCTGCTCACTATATTCCTCCTGAAATACGAAAAGAAAATGTACCAAAATAGTAAAAGACAATATATACCAAAATAGTAAAAGACAATATATACCAAAATAGTAAAAGACAATATATACCGAAATAGTAAAAGACAATATATACCGAAATAGAAAAGACAGTAATTAGATAAATAATCATACAAACAAAGGAGTAACGAACGACATGGCATGTGGATGTACCGATAAGTTGAACTCAAGCAACAAAAGAATAAACGACAATATACAATTGAATAACAATAAGACACTAAGTCTAGATTCAATGCAAAAATTATCAACAGATGAGCTAATAAATCTGTATCTACAGGGATATATACTGGAAGATACAAGTATAGAAAATAATAACTATATTAACAGTCTAACATATGCAACAGAATGTTCTGGTACTTCAACAGTTGACAAATCAAATTCAACTTCAGGATATAATATAACTCTTGGAATGCCTCATGCAATAGCACAAAAATTCACTCCAACATCGATGTGCTTACAAAGTGTAACAATAAGAGCAAAACAAGTATATTCTGGTGTGACAGGACTAAACGTATACATTACTCCAGATATATCTGGTCAACCTGATAACTCAAATTGGATGGGAAGCAGCCTTGCCACGGTATCAAAAACTTACGATCAAATTCCTACTACATATACTGATTTAAATTTTGTATTAAACCTTAAACTGAACAATTTGAATCCTTTATGGATAGTAATTGTTCCTGGAATATACGACCCAAATTATGATGATGGAAATGTTTATATTGATCTAGAAGATGGAGATGTTCCAACAAGTACTACAGCAACTAAAATAGGAACAAGCAATTGGTCTATTCGGTCAGGAGACTCTCTAGTATACTCCACATATAAAACGACATACGCATCGTCTCCAGTACTAACGACAATAGTAGTATCCCCAACATCCGCATCAATTAACATAGGTTCATCCTCTCAACTTGCAGCAATATGCAAAGATCAGAATACTAACACAATGACATGTCCAACACCACTGACATGGTCAAGTAGCGATACATCAAAAGCAACAGTAGACTCTACAGGTAAAGTTACAGGAATAGCCGCTGGCACCTCTAATATAACAGCGACATATGGATCTGTTACAAGTAATCCATCAACAATAACGGTATCATCTACTACCCCTACATTAACGTCAATAGTTATATCTCCAGCATCTGCATCTGTTAGTATTGGTAGCATGACACAAATTACGGCAACGTGCAAAGATCAGAATACTAACACAATGACATGCATAACACCACTGACATGGTCAAGTAGTGACATGTCAAAAGCGACAGTAGATTCTATAGGTAGAGTTACAGGAATAGCAGCTGGCACCTCTAACATAATGGCGACATATGGATCTGTCACAAGTAATCCGTCGATAATAACTATACCGTCTGTTCCTATAGTATTGAACTCGATATCACCGGCAAATATTACCATTTTACCAAATGCGACCCAACAATTTGTAGCTAATGACCAGTATACCAATGCGATCAATGTAGGGATCACATGGGGAATACAGTCAGGTGATGGGTCTATAAATACGACAGGCTTATATACTGCAGGACCAACAACAGGTTCTGCTGTAGTATATGCGACATATTCAGGGATTACTAAAACAACATCTGTAACTGTTTCAACAACACCTCCAGCAACAGAAGGAGGAGCTGGTATGCTCATAGGAATTGCTGGAGTAGCAGTTCTAGGAATTATGATGGCTTCTAAGAAGACTTCAAAAGTGTAGAGAAAGTGGCTAATAAAAACTGCTAAAATTGTTGACTATCATAGAGAGTACGGCAAAATGATATCATATACAGACAAAATAAATACGTATGCAAGCGGATTAACATAAGAGGCAGACAACTATATGAAACTTATCCAAGACAACATAGAAAAATTAAGACAGTATGATGCTACGGATCTAGATGTACCAACTGGTCCTCACGAGGATTTTGAAAGATATGCCGTTGCTACAAAAAGGAGAATATATGATACTCAAACGTGTCCAGATGCTGTATTAACATCAATATCATTATCTGGGTGCGACAGTGTTCAAATAGGAAATGTATGTACACTTGTCCCTGTATGTAGAGATCAATATGCAGATATAATAAATTGTCCAACTCTCGAATATTATAGTAGGTTCGGCAATACAACTATTTCTCAGAGTGGAGAGGTTACTGGTATTATTGCCGGCTATTCAATAATAGGGGTTTATGATAGCATTACAGGCGTATATGCCGAAAAATATGTATCTGTGACAGACTATCCAGTATTGACTTCGATAGCAACGACTCCTGCAATAATACCGATCCAGATAGGAACTGTCCAACAACTGACTGCAATATGCAGTGATCAATATGGAAAAGATATGACTTGTCCAACGTTGACATGGTCAAGCAGCAACCCTTCTATAGCGACAGTTGATCAATCTGGAATAGTTACAGGCATAGCGGAAGGTTCCACAAGCATAACAGCAGACGCGTCAGGAATTACGAGTAATGTATCTGTCATAGCTGTGACAATTCCAACACCAGTATTGACTTCAATAACGATATCTCCTGCAAGCGCATCGATCCAGGTAGGGACCGTCCAGCAGTTATCAGTAATATGTTCAGACCAATATGGATCAGTATTTATTTGTCCAACGTTGACATGGTCAAGTAGTAACCCTTCTGTAGCAACAGTTGATCAATATGGAATAGTCACAGGAGTGACAGAAGGTTCTTCAAATATAATAGCAACATCATCAGGAGTAACAAGCAATACGTCAGTTACAACTGTGATTCTTTACCCTTCGGTACTAACCTCAATAGCAATAATTCCTACTATTGTACCGATTCAGATAGGGACCACTCAACAACTGACAGCAATATGCAGTGATCAATATGGAAAAGATATGACTTGCCCAACGTTGACATGGTCAAGCAGCAACCCTTCTATAGCGACAGTTGATCAGTTTGGACTAGTCACAGGAATGACAGAAGGTTCTTCAAGTATAACTACAACAACGTCAGGAGTGACAAGTGGTACATCTGTCACAATGGTGACGACTCCTCCTTCAGTACTAACTTCAATAGAAATAACTCCAACAATAGCACAGATTCAGATAGGAACCAGTCAACAACTGACAGCAATATGTAGCGATCAATACGGCAAAAATATGACTTGTCCAATACTGACATGGTCAAGTAGTAATCCTTCAATGGCAACAGTTGATCAATCTGGACTAGTCACAGGGATGACAGAAGGTTCTTCAAGTATAACTGCAACAGCATCAGGAGTAACAAGTGATACATCAGTTATAACTGTGACAATTCTTCCTCCAGTATTGACAACAATAACGATATCTCCTGCAAGCACATCAATTCAGATAGGAGCAACCCAACAGTTATCGGTGACATGTTCAGACCAATATGGAGCAGTGTTCACTTGTCCAATATTGACATGGTCAAGCAGCGATCCTTCTGTGGCAACTGTTGATCAGTCTGGACTAGTTACTAGTATAGTAGAAGGTTCTTCAAGCATAACTGCAACGGTATCAGGAGTGACAAGTGGCGCATCTGTCATAATGGTGACAATTCCTCCAGCTACCGAAGCTGGTATTGGAGGAATCGCAGTGATCGGTCTCGCCTTTGGCGCGTTACTGATGGGCAGAAAGAAGGGATAAAGATCTAAAGGAGAAAATTAAATGACAAAGGGACATATGCATATAATAACCACCCCAGTTAGGGGAGACATATTTATAAATGGGGAATATCGTGGAACTAAAGATGTAAATATAGAACTAGAGCAAGGATCATATACGGTGACATTTGGTAATGTAGCTGGATATGTGACACCGTCTTCCATGGATATTGTCGTCAGTCCAGGACTTACGGCACTCGTAACCATTGAATATACGACATAATATATATTAGATAAGGAGATCATATTATGTCATGCGAAAAAATGAAGAAAGAAGATAAGAAAGAGATTCAAGAAAGACGTGCTGAAGGTAAGTCGGTATTATGTGGTGTAGTAGCTCACAATCTTAAGAAAACTATAATGAAAAATGCCAAAGAAACAGAATCAGACATTGCTGAAGCGTGCGCAATATTTCATAAAAGACATGAACAAAAGACTGGAAGACCTATCAAAACCATTAGAGAATTTGAACAGGTAACAAGAGACCTCAGCAAATTACCCAAAGAAGAAATAGAAAAACTAATAAATGAAAGTAAAGATGAAAAGACAATAAATAGATCAGGAGGTAAATAATGGTGACACCGTATACTGACCTTCATAGAAGATTAAGAAACACAGATAATATCGTAAGATCAAATAGAATTGAGATTGCATCTCAACTACACGCCCAATATCCAAATGACTATGTAGACGTAAATACTCACAGTACAATGAAAAGAGTAATGCCATGGGTAGATGTTGCATCCCCACTAAGATTACAAACTACAGAAACTCAAAATCTTCAACCAATGTCAGTAGACAAAATTCTGATATTGTGTGTTGATTTTCCTGACAAACCCCACCAAATATCTGTAGAAACAATATACAACAGATTTTTTTCTGATACTGGAAACAGTCTGAAGAACTACTATAAAGAGATTTCATATTCAAGATATATTCCAGAAGGAGAGGCTTATGGATGGTATACAGCACCTCAACCGTCTACTTACTATGCCAATAAGGAGAATGGATTCGGCAAATATCCAAATAGTGCAGAAAAATTGGTAGAAGACGTAATAGAACTTGCTAAAAATGATCCAAATATTCCAATAGATTGGCAATCTTTTGACACAAATAGAAATGGTTATATAGATAACATTTTCATTGTTCATTCTGGAGCAGAAGCTGCATATACTGGTGATCTCAATGATCTTTGGGCACACGTTTATGTCATACCAACTCCAAAGATTGTGCAAAATGAAAATGTATGGGTATATGCTATGACATCAGAATATTTAAATCTACCAACAGATTTCCAGATAATTGGAGGCGATTGTCATGAATTTGGTCATTTGCTTGGATTGCCAGACCTATATGATGTTTCTGACAAATCTAATGGTGTTGGTATATACTCTCTGATGGGATCAGGTAGTTGGGGTGGTAAAGGTGCCACACCAACACATCTTGATGCATGGTCCAAGCATGTCCTGGGATTCGCCGATGCGATAGTAAATCCAACAGGAATTGTTTCCCTAACAGATATTGAGACAAATTCAAATATTGTCAAATATACTACTTCTGATCCAAAAGAATACTTCCTAATAGAAAATAGGCGAAAATTGTTATTTGATATATCGTTACCAGCAGAGGGCTTACTTATATGGCACATCAATGAAAACCAAAAATATAATGACAATGAAATGTGTTTCATGGTAGGTTTGGAACAAGCAGATGGACTGAAAGATTTAGAGGATAAAGCTAACTTTGGAGACTCAGGAGATTCATATCCTGGCACGACAAATAATAGATCTTTTGGGATAAACACAGATCCAGGTTCTGCATTATGCAATAGTGCTAGACAGAAACTATTAATAACAGATATATCCAACTCTGACACTTTCATGACATTCAATAGTTCATTCTGAACTATACTTAGCCGTGATAGACACAATAACATCAAGAATGGTAGAAAAATTATGACAACGTGTAAAGAATGTTCAAAATATTCGTTAGGTCGCATAATTGCAACAACACGTCCTGGTAGAGCAAATATATATCTAGATGGAGAACTGGTCATGGATACATCAGGCCAAATTGCAATGACTCCAACAGTGATACATAACGTTACTGAAGGAATGCACACAGTAACATTTAGCAAATCAGGATATAGTGACATAACAATTATAGCAAATGTAAAAGTTGGTTCAGATGGGTCTGACTGTCATGCACGAGCCGTACTTGATACATCAAAATGGTCATACCCAATGATGTTATCGTCGTAACAATATTCAAAACGGTATATATTCCAATATATGATCAATATTGAAAGGACATAAATTTAGGCTAACAACTATGACATGTGACGAAGAATGTGTTAGATCAATTGTAAGAGAAGAATTGTCTAAAGAGGCTACTATGCAAACCGATTCGCCTAAAAAAACAAAGAGAAAGAGTGCATGGAATATATTCCTTGCTGATTGCACCAAAAAACAGCCAAAAGGAACTCCATTAGGTGACAGAACGAAAGCGTGTTCAATAGAATACAAAGAACTAAAGAAAAATGGTTCCTTGGATGACTTTATTTCAAAGTTACAGATACCAAACAACAAAAGCGATAATGACAAAAGCGACAATAATAAAGGCAATGACAAAAGCGACAATAATAAAGGCAATGACAAAAGCGACAATAATAAAGGCAATGACAAAAGCGACAATTACAAAAGTGACAATAGAGAGTAAATATAAATGTGGCGAATCATGAAATTATTTGGAGGAGGAATATATGCAAACAGGTTATTTAGTAGTAGAAACATATCCTGCCGGAGCAAAGGTTTATATCGATGATATATTAGTATTAGACGAAAAAGGAAAACCTATCTTGTCTCCGGTAGTACTGGTACTTTTAGCAGGATATCATAATATGAGACTTGAACTGGAAGGTTATTGTAACGAGTTCGATGGAAGATATATTATGGAAAATGAAACAGTGAACACACATCACAATTTCAACATATGCTGATAAATATTAAGAGGATATACAATGATGCAAGCAAAACAAAAAGGAACAGTTTTCTTTGATACGCAGCCACATGGCGCAAAGGTTTATGTGGATGGTCAACTTCTAACAGATCCAGATACAGAAGAATCGCTACACACTCCTGTAAGAGTACTTCTTTTGGAAGGTCGCAGAGACTATACATTGGTTCTAGAAGGTTACAATGACATATCGGGTTATATCGACATATACCCATCGGCTACTGTTAATATTTTCAGAAACTTTTCGCAAGGAAAATCTGAGGAAGGCTGGGGGAAGCCAACACCTCAAATTTGGCTAGATCAAAACGTAGGAACAATACGAGTATATTCAGAACCAAAAGGTGCAGAAATATACATTGATGAAAACCCTGTAATAGATCAATCAGGAAATATTGCAAAAACCCCAGTAACCATAACTGGCATACCAGACGGCATAAGACAAGTTACACTTGTAATACCAGGACATTTTGACGAGATGAAATTTGTCGATGTGTATCCAGGAGAAGAGTCTAACATAATAACAACCATGAGACCATACCACACAAAATAGCCTCAGAAATACGTTGGAAACAAGTTATCACAAAAATTATCATAATAAAGGAGATAAAACATGTCATATGGAGATAATGAAAGCAAAGATATTATGAAAGCCTTTTTTAGTGGGAAAATAAGAATTGACGAAACAAGTTCCAAATATAAAAATGTAGAGCTTGGACACGGTATTGGAATTGGTCATACACACGGATCATATAGCCAATATATTAAACAATTGTCAGAAAGAAGTAAAGAAGGAAATGGAATTATATATCTTGGTAAAGACATTACTACTGATAATGATGTAATGTCAATAGTTGATGCTACTGAGAAATTTGATACAGGAGACACCCCAAAACTTCTGATAACATTTTACAATGTTCTAAATGGAATGACAGTAAAAGCTATATGGAAGGATGATAGCAATAATACCATCCTAGAACAATATTACCAGATACCATTACCATACAGTATGAACTATAGCTGGTGGGACACATATTCGACTTATTTCATAGGACCAGATAATCTTGAGGAAGGAGATTACAAAGTAGAAATATCATCAATAAAAAACGTAAAAAATGGACAACTTGATGAATTATCGTGTACAATAGAGTTCTCCGTGTCATAATAACTATCACAAGAGGAAAATTTCTAAAACTATCACAAGAGGAAAATTTCTAAAACTATCACAAGAGGAAAATCCATGGTAAATGATAATAACGATAAATGGTCTGACGACGGGGAATTGCCTATAAATCCTGAAAATAGTTCTGACCAACCAGAAGACAAATATCCAAAAAGAAAGGTTCTCAAAAACCAAACCAATGACCAAAAAGAGATGTCCATGGAAGAGCTGATAAATGGTTCAAGACGTAGAGAAGAACAATATAGAAATATGACAAAAAATGGTAAGTCTAAAGAAGAACCATATAGAATTACCAAAAAAGAATTTGTCTCATCAAAAGATGCGCCAATAAAAGAAGAACCGTATAGAACTACCAAAAAAGAATTTATCTCATCAAAAGATGCACCAATAAAAGAAGTTACATCAAAGGTACCAATAAAAGAAGTTACATCAAAAGATTTACCGTATGAAATAAATGAACCAATAAAAGATGTGTTATCAAGTGAAAACCAGAAATTTAAAGATCAACTAAAAAAACTTAAAGAAGAGATCAAAGAGCTACAACATACCAAAGATATATCAAAATACATAAAAAATCTTGATTGCAATGTAGGACAGTTAGCCGTAGCACTAAGAACATTTACAGACGCTAAATCGTGGGAAGCTACACCAAGAGGCGAATTAGAAGTTCGAAGATATGCCAACTATTATGATGTACATAGCACAATAACAACAGCAGGTGCATCAGATCCAAATGATTTTGATAGCGCAGTATATAATGTAGAAAAAATATATGAATCTCTAGAGAGATATGCTGACATAATATATGTTACTAACGATGGAACAGACAACTTATACGCAATAATATCTCATGGTGGAAGGACTAGCTTCTCAACAGAGGCTATTATATATCCTGGAAACATAAAATTTTATTATAATGCTTATGAGATCCGTCTAAGATCTCCTACTGCAGGTTTACCATATCGTGTTAGTGAATACCGTATTAGTACCATATCTGAGATATCCAATACACCAATCGAAAAGGCCAATATACATAATCAGGCACTTCCGGCAGCTAATACAAACTGGCTTACTACAAATATTGTCCCAACTAATAGTCCAACAACCTTCATGGTAGAAGTCGCTGTATCCATAGCTGGCAATTTTAGCGCAGTGGTGACCAAAGCCGGAAACTCCCAGGTAGTAACTTTCAATGTTGTACCAGGTCCTGCGCTTGTTGCTGGAGGATTATATATATTCAATGTGTTGGTTCATTCTGGAGACAGCGTAAACTTTCAGTATAGCACTACAGGCGTAGGAGCAATTATCCAATTACTCAGAGTACAAGAACTTGACAGTGCGTCAGCATGAATAATGTTCGTATGTCAATAGAAGCAATATTTGATCATATCAATAGAAGCGATATTAGTCTACAGAAGAGTGTCCCAGTTGTAATACATAAAAGAGTATTTCAATTGTAACATAAAAGAGTATTTCAATTGTAACATAAAAATACCATAAGAATTATGAACAAAGTAGGAGCCGAATAATCATGGGAAGTTATCCGCCACAAGGAGCAGGAGGAGGTTCTGGAGCAAAGAATACTAAAAACCTGCTACTAAATCTAATACCGCTCTTTACTGGCTGGGTCACACCTCCAGGTACCAATGC